>ENA-ORCV01000087-ORCV01000087.1-marine-metagenome-genome-assembly--contig:-NODE-87-length-192599-cov-4.414462_pt1 | contig 192599 bp, 205 predicted proteins | sample MGYA00237779_ERZ508509 | MGnify/ENA primary metagenome ERZ508509 (study PRJEB26180, sample SAMN06268772) | marine metagenome | isolation source: Bioluminescent Bay, La Paraguera, Puerto Rico | place... | reverse complement strand
ACGGCATGGAAATGTCTTCGAACGGCGCAGGCGTCGGCGATCAGACCAATCCGACCATTGCCAACTTCACGATGCTGTCAGGCACGCCGACCGGCGCGAATGCATTCCGCATCAACTCCGGTCATATCGGCCGCTTCATCAACGGCGTTGTCGTTCACGACAATGGCCAGCCCTGTATTGAATGGGCGGGCTCTGCGGGTAACGCCGTAGCCGGTTATCAGGGCGGCGGCGTCGACCCGATGTTTGACTCGGTCCTGATCGATTGTAATGGCGGCGGACTGGCTGAAGACGATACGGCCGCTGCTCAAGACGCTATCGATATGGGTGCGAACAATGACGACGCGTATTCCGATACCTTGGTCGCGACCTTCATTAACGGTTCGGCGGAGATGGCGGCGGTGGAATTTGCAACGCCGCTGTCAACGATCGACCCGTGGTTTGAAGACACCGACTATGTTGGCGCAGTTAAGGACACGTCAGCAAGCTCGCGCTGGTGGGCTGGCTGGACCTGCGGCCTTGAAAGCGGCTCGGACTGCTAATCAAGCGACGAATGGCGGCGCGCTAAATGCGCGCCGCTCCTCAATCCATCGCAATTAGATCAAGGTCATTGTTATCATGAAACGGTCATTCAAATTAGGCAGCATGCTCCTGGCGACGACCATGCTAGTTTCGCCCATTGCGGCGAACGCCCAGGAAACTACCGTCGCCATCCCCGAGCCCGCAGCCGACCAGATCGTCGTGCGGGGCCGCAACATCCCCGAGCCGCAGCGAGCGACGGCGCAGGTTGCATCTTTTCTCTCTGCTGAGGATCTGGACCGCACAGGCGACACGAATGCGGCTTTGGCGCTGACGCGTCTTAGCGGCCTTTCAGTCGTTAGCGGCAAGTTCGCCTATGTTCGCGGTCTTGGCGATCGCTATTCCGCCGCGCGTTTGAACGGCTCGGTTTTGCCGAGCCCGGAACCGCTCAAGCGTACGGTTCCGCTGGACTTGTTCCCGTCAAACGTGCTCGGCGGGGCGATCGTCCAAAAGTCGTATTCCGTCAACTATCCTGGCGAATTTGGCGGCGGCATGATCGACCTGAGTACAAAGGCTGATCCGGGCGAGGACTTTCTCGACGTCAAATTCGGAATCGGCATGAATACGGTTACGACCGGTCATGAGGGCCTCTTCGTTAATGGCGGCGGCCGTGACTGGTTGGGCTATGACGACGGCACGCGAGATATTCCGGGACCAATCCAGTCGCTCTTCGACTCGCAGACCTCGCTCAGCGATCTTTCCGATTCCGAGCGCGAGGCGGTTGGCGAAAGCCTTGTAAACTCACCGCTGTCTGTGATTCAGAACGGTACGCTTGGACCGAATTATGACGCCTCGATTGAGGGCGGTCTTTCACGCGACGTGTTCTCTGACGGCGTGTTCGGTTTTGTCGGCGTTGTTGGATATTCGCAGGACTGGGCGACCGAGGAATCGGTTCGTCAGTTTGTTGCGAGAGACGAAGTCGGTCTCGATTTTGAGACGACTGAAACGAGTCTTACTGCCACAACGAACGGGATGGGCACGTTTGCGTTGACCTTCCCGGAGCATGAAGTCAAGGCGACGCTGCTCTACATTCACTCGGCGCGCAAAGAAGCGCAGATTGACAAGGGCGAGGACTTCAACGCATTGGGTTCGCGGATGGTTCTCGATCAGTCAAGCAGCTGGCTAGAACGCCAGCTGTCCATGGCGCAGCTTACCGGCGAGCATCTGTTTGGCGACTTCGAGGTTAACTGGCGCGGCGCGCTCGCGCGGTCGAAGCGGAACTCGCCTTACGAACGGTCCTTGCGACTGAACGAGTCGGGCGGATCATACATCTACAACGAAGCCAACAATAATCGCATCAGTTTTTCCGATCTGACTGACGATGCGGTGAGCGGCGGTATCGACCTCATTTACAACGTACCGGTTTCCGGCGCTCGTGAGGTCATTGTCTCGGCCGGTTACGAGTATTCGAAAACCGAGCGTGAAGCGAATGTTCACAATTTCCGCTTCATTGGCGGCGGCAGTTCCTTGCCTGCCGATGTGCAGATGGCCCGCGTGGACTATCTTTTCTCACCGGACAACATCGATCCTGCTCGCTTTGTTCTTGAAGAGACGTCCAATACGAACGTTGAATCTTATCGCGGCGATCTGCTTATCCACGCCGGCTACTTCCAGGCGGATATGGAGCTTATTCCGACGCTCCGCACGACGCTTGGCGTTCGCTATGAAGACGCCGAACAGGTTGTTGAGACCTATGATCGCTTCCCGGGAAACGACTTGCTTCGTCCGGTGACGCCGTCGGTCATTGCTAACGATTACTGGCTCCCTTCTGCGATGGTGACCTGGAACTTTGCGGATAACATGCAGTTCCGCGTCGGCTACTCGCAGACAATCGCTCGTCCGCAGCTCCGCGAACTTGCGCCGTCGGAGTTCCTGGATCCGGAAAGCGACCGGACCTATCGCGGCAACAAGTTCCTTGTGGACAGCAAGTTCCAGAATTTTGACGCCCGGTTCGAGTACTATCTCGGGCGGAACCAGTTCCTTACGCTTGCCGGCTTCTACAAGGAAATCGAAAACCCGATCGAAGAAGTTATCTTCGAAACATCGACCTTCCGGTTCAACACAACCTTCATCAATGCGCCGAAGGCGGAATTGTTGGGCGGAGAATTTGAATACCGGACCCGTTTCGGTATCGATTTCCTGAATGACTGGTTTTCGAACCGCGAATGGCTGTTTTCTGTGAATTACACATTCACGGATTCGTCTCTGGTTGTCGCCGAGGGCGATGAGCTTATCAGTCCTTTCTCTCTGTTCCAGGGATCGTTGACCACATTCGACGCCTCGACGCTTGGTCTCGACGGCGAGCCGCTTCAAGGCACGCCGAAGCATATCGCTAACGCGCAATTTGGCTGGGAAGACGACGACGAGCAATTCACGCTGCTATTCGGTTGGGTTGACGATCGCATCCTTCAGCGAGGCGATCGGCTGGCGCAGGTGCCGGACGTAATCGAAGAGCCTGGCGTTCAGCTTGATGCTGTCTATCGTCAGGACGTCGTGATCGGCGGCATAGACTTCACGATCGGTCTCAGCGCTCGAAATCTGTTGGGAACCCAGCATAAGGAATATCAGCTCAGCGATGCTGACATTGACGGCCGCACGGAGTTCAACACCTACAAGCGTGGGCGCAGCCTTTCGGCGAGCTTGACGGCTAAGTTCTAACACCTCCGGTTGAGGCGGGGAGATCCCCGCCTCAACGCTTTTTTGGGGCTTCGTCCAGCCCCGGCATGGTTAACGGACATGGCGCGAATTTTGCCTGTAGAGTTCGTTAAATGCTTGAATAAGCATTGATTATTGGGCTGGTTGTTGCGTAAACTGTTTGAGGCGTATCAGGACTATGCGTGCAGCCGGCCCAGATTTGCGGCCGGCTGTTTCGCGCTTATAGTTGCGTCAGGCGGATCGTCACGCTGGGCCTGGTCGCAGAGTGAGGGTGCGGTGGCGGAAACTGGGATCAATGGCGGCGCGCGATTGCCTGTTGCGCCGTTGCGCTTTGTGGAGGCTCTCTTCAAATCGCCGGGCGTCAAGCCGAGCGATACGCGGATAGCGATGCTCGTCAAGGCTGCAGAGATTACCCTCATTGTCGTGCTTGCCCTGCTGCTCGTCCGGCTGCTTGTCCATATCTGGGGCGTGTTTGTTCCCGCAGAGATGCCTGCGGGCGAACCCATTGTCATTACTGCAGCGCCGGCTCCCGCAGTCGCCGAGAATGCAGCGCCTAATCCCTTCGCCACGAAAGCCGCGGTAGTCGCCGCCCCTGAACAGGTCGCCGTCGAAACTTTGCAGGAGACTTCGCTGGATCTCGTCCTCCACGGCACTTGGATTGATGAGTCGGGCGCAACAGCATTCATCAGCGAGAAAAACGGTCCGCAAAAGCGTTATCAGGTTGGCGACCGCATTGTGTCGGGCGTTCGGCTGCAAGAGGTTCACAAGGAATGGGTCGCCCTTAGCCGCGGCGGCGCGTATGAAGCGTTGCGAATTAAAAACCGCAAGGCGCCCGCCGCTGGTTCGGAACAAAAAAAAGAGAGTGTTACAGCATCGGGCACGCCCGCGCCTGGTGAGGCTCGGTCGCTCGACGCAATATTCAGGGTTTCGGTTGAAAACGGCGCCATTGTACTCAATCCAGGCAATGACGGTGAGGTTGCGTTTTACGCACTCGGATTTGAGTCCGGCGACATATTGCGAGCGGTCGACGGCGTGCCGGTAACCGACCTGCAATCGGCGCCGGCGGTTGTCAAACAGCTGACAAGTCAGAGCGCCGCGAAAGTAACAGTTGAAAGACGCGGCGCGCCTGTCACCTGGAATGTTTCATTACAGTCGGGCGAAGCCGGCGGGGATGATGATGATGCTTAAGAACGGTAGCGTATTGGCGATCGCCGCTGCGATCTGGGGGCTGACGGCGGTTCCTTCCGCGGCTCAGGATAATTGCGGTGCGCTCAATCTTGAAGAAACCGAGATTGGCGAAGTCATCGACGAGATCGCGATGCGAACAGGGCGCAAGTTCGTCATGGATCCGCGCGTGCAGGGCAAGGTGACGATCAAATCGGGCGCCGCCGAGGTTTGCGCCGATGAGGCATGGGAGTTGTTCCAGACGTCTCTGAGAACAATCGGATTTACCGCCGCGCCGATCCGCGGCAATAATTACCGTATCGTTCCGGCTCAGGAGGGCGCCCGTACGGCTGGTCCGGTCGGCGACGGAAAAAGCGGCGACATCGTCACCCAGATTGTCCGTCTGCGCCACATCGACGCCCGGGAAGCGGCCGCCAATCTCGCCCAGATAATCGGCGAACGCGGCGTTGCCGCACCGGTGCGCAGCGGCAACGCCATCATTCTCGTGGACACGGCGGAAAATGTTACCCGTCTTACCTCTGTGCTGACTGAGATCGATCGCGACACCTCAATTTTTCGCACGGTTACGTTGGAGCATGCGTCAGCCGCGGAGGTGGCGCAGGTGTTGTCCGGGCTGGCTCAGGAAATTTCTGAAGAAGGGGGCAGGCCCGGGCGCGTGAGCGTGGTGCCGGTTGAGGCTTCAAACAGCGTGCTCATCCGCGCGGAGCCGCAGGTGCTCAACCGTCTTACTTCGGTCATCGCGGAACTTGACCGCATCGGCGAGACGAAATCGGATTTGTCGGTTGTTTCCCTCAGCCATTCCGATGCGGAAGAAATCGCGGGGCTGCTGCGCGAAGTTGCTGACGCGCAGGCCGATGGATCCGGAGCGGTGCGCAAGCGCGCTACGATTGCTTTTCACAAACCGACGAATTCGATCATCATCAATGGCGACGCCGATATTCAGCGGACGTTGAAGAATGTGATCGCCCAGCTTGATGTTCGCCGCGCGCAAGTGCTTGTGGAGGCGATCATTGTCGAGATCTCCGACAATACGGCCCGCGAGCTTGGCGTGCAGTATTTCTTTACCGGAGAAAAAGTCCCGTTTTCGGCGACGAATTTCTCTGCAGCGCCTAATATTCTACCTGCCGCCGGCGCCGCTTTGTTGAATTATTCGAAATATAGCGGGGCTTTTGAGACAACGGAAACGACGATTACTGACGCGAATGGCGTCGTCACTAATTCGACAACGGAAGGATTGCAGTCTCAGCTGGCGACCCTCGCCCTGCAGTCGCTGCTGGGCTTTCAGGGGCTCGGGCTCGGCGGCGGGATTGAATTTGATAACGGTAATATTTTCGGTGGTATTCTAACGGCGATCAAGACGGACCAGACGTCTCATGTTCTCTCAACGCCCTCTGTCGTGACGCTTGATAACCAGCCGGCGATGCTTTCCGCAGGTCAGGAAATTCCGATTACTACAGGCGAAGCGATAGGCGACAATTTTTCGAACGCTTTCCGTACGGTTTCCCGCGAGCAGGTCGGCGTCATTCTCGAAGTAACGCCACAGATCAATGAAGGCGGCACGGTTACGCTTGAAATCCGGCAGGAAACTTCAAGCATCAACAGCCAGATCATTGAAGACTCGACGGACCTTATCACGAACAAACGTGAAATCACGACGACCGCGCTGGTTGATGACGGCGAAATTCTGGTGATCGGCGGACTGATCGATGAAATGAACAGCGAGCGAGCTGAAAAGGTGCCGCTGCTCGGAGATATTCCCGGCGTCGGCAATCTTTTCAAATCAACAGGGCGCAGCCGCGAGCGGCGTAACTTGATGGTTTTTATTCGCCCGACTATTTTGCGCGACCGTGACACCGCTTCGGCGGCGACGCGCAAAAAAATGGACTACATTCGGGCGCGTGAAATGCTGTCATCGGGCCGGCCGGTTTCCGATATGGAACGCCTGATCGATCAGGTCACCGGCTCGGGGGCCGTGGAAGGCGACGGAGCGAATGAGTGAACCGGGCGCCATAACGCCTCGACTGACCTACGCTTTCGCCAAGGAACACGGTCTTCTGGTGCTGGAGCCAATGGCTCGACCCGTAGTTATCGGTGCGCGCGGCGCGCCGGATCCATGGGCCTTGGTTGAGGCGCGCCGCGTTGTTGACGCGCCGATCACTGTCGATGAAATGCCGGCGGAAGCGTTCGAGCGGCGGCTTTCGGAAATCTACGCCGTAGCGGGCATCGATGCAGACGCTTTCATGCAAGGAGAAAGCGACACTGACCTTGCATCCCTCGCCGAAGGCTTGCCGAAAACGGCCGACCTTCTCGACGCGCAGGATGATGCGCCGATTATCAAGCTTATCAACGCGATGATCGCTGAGGCGGTGAAGCTCAAGGCATCGGATATTCATATCGAACCCTATGAAACGGCGCTGTCCGTGCGATTGCGGGTGGATGGCGTGTTGCGCGAGATCCTGTCGCTGCCATCCCGGATGACGCCGGTCCTCACGTCGAGGGTCAAAGTCATGGCGCGGCTCGACATCGCCGAAAAACGCGTGCCGCAGGATGGCCGGATCTCGCTGGCGCTTGGCGCCAAGACGGTCGATGTGCGCGTGTCGACGCTGCCGTCGCGCTTCGGCGAGCGCATCGTGATGCGTCTTCTCGACAAGGATGAGGCGCGGCTGGATCTCGATTCGCTCGGCATGCCGCCTGATACGCTGCACCGCTTCCAGCAGGTGCTGAAGCGGCCGAACGGCATCGTTCTCGTTACGGGCCCTACAGGTTCAGGCAAGACGACGACGCTTTACGGCGCCCTTAATTTGCTGAACGAGCCGTCCACCAACATTCTGACCGTCGAAGACCCGGTTGAATATGCGATTGACGGCGTCGGCCAGACCCAGATCAACCCGAAGGTCGGCATGACTTTCGCCACCGGCTTGCGCGCGATCCTCCGCCAGGATCCGGATATCGTGATGGTCGGCGAGATCCGCGATGTCGAAACAGCGCAGATCGCCATTCAGGCGGCGCTGACCGGGCACCTTGTGTTGTCAACCGTGCACACCAATTCGGCAGTCGGCGCCGTGACGCGCCTGCGCGACATGGGCGTCGAGCCCTTCCTGCTCTCGTCGACGCTGGCTGGCGTTCTGGCGCAGCGGCTGGTGCGCCGGTTGTGTCCGAGCTGTAAGGAGCCTGCTGAAGCGACGGCCGCCGAGAAGAAAATAATCGGTGCAGCTGAAGATGAAGCGGTGATTATTCATCACCCCAAAGGCTGCGGGCGCTGCGGACAGACCGGCTATGAAGGACGGATCGGGGTTTATGAGTTTATCGCCGTGGACGACAGGCTGAAAGGGCTGATCCACGATGATGCGGGAGAGCGCACGCTGGCCGCGCATGCGTTCAAGAATACCGACACGCTCGCCGCTTGCGGTTTCCGTCATGTGCGCAGCGGATTGACGTCGATCGAGGAAGTGTTGCGCGTCGTTAGACAGAAGGAGGACGACGATGCCCTCCTTTGAATATGAAGCGCTCGACGCCAGCGGCCGCTCGAAGCGCGGCGTCATCACAGCGGATACGGCGCGCATGGCGCGACAGGAACTGCGTCGTCTGTTGTTGACGCCGACCCGGATTTCCTCGCCGAAAGAGGCGGGGGCGGCGGATCAAGGCGGCAAGTCGCTGAAGAGGATGTCTTCAGGCGACCTCACCAATGCAACACGCCAACTTGCGGCGCTGCTTGGCGCTGCGACGCCGCTTGAAGAAGCATTGAGCGTTGTGGCGCTGCAGGCGGAAAAGCCGCATGTTCGCGCCCGGTTTCTCGCAGCGCGGGAAAGGGTCATGGAAGGCTGGCGCTTTGCGGACGCGCTTGCCGAACAGCCGCGTTCGTTCCCTGAACTCTATCGCGCGGTCATCTCCGCCGGCGAAACCGCGGGCGATCTTGGCGGCGTGCTCGACCGGCTTGCGACCATGCTGGAAAAAAACCGCTCCATGCGCGGCAAGGCGCTTGGCGCGCTTATCTACCCGGCGGCGCTGACGGTGATCGCCGGCGGCGTCGTGACGGCGTTGATGACGCAAGTGGTTCCGAAAATCGTCGATCAGTTCAATACTTTCAACGCCGACCTGCCGGTGATTACGCAGGCCGTCATGTCGGTTTCCGGCTTCTTGAGCAATTACGGCTTGTGGTTGTTGCTTTTGCTCGCGATCGCCGGTCTCGCTTTCTGGCAGGGATTACGCATGCCGGCGTTCAGGCGCGAGTTCGATCGCCGGTTGCTGGGTGCGCCCGTGATCGGCAAATTGCTGCGAGGCCTCGACGCCGCGCGATTTGCGCGAACTCTCTCGACGCTCTTTGCTGGCGGCGCACCGCTCCTCGACAGCCTTGAGAGCGCGACGCGCACGGTCGGCAATGTTTATATGCGCGAGCATCTCAACGCCGCGACGAATTCCGTGCGGGAAGGGGCGGCGCTTTCCGCTGCGTTGAAACGTACGAACATTCTGCCGCCGATGATGGCGCCAATGATCGCTGCGGGCGAGCGCGCCGGCGTCATGCCTGACATGCTGGACAAGACGGCGCTGCAGCTCGAAGACGAATTCGATGCAGCGTCCAATCTCGCGCTGCGGCTTTTGGAGCCGGCCATCATTGTCGGGATGGGCGGGGTGATCGCGCTTATTGTTGTGTCCATTCTGTTACCGATCCTGCGCCTCAATTCGCTGGCCGCCGGATGAACAAGGAGTTTCACATGTCTTATTCGCATTCGCATTTCATCAAGAAACGCATGCCTCAGCGAGGCGTGACGCTTGTCGAGCTGCTGGTTGTGCTTGCGATCCTCGCTTTCATTTCGGCGATTGTCGTCGTCAACGTGCTTCCTGAACGCGACAGGGCGGCAGTGCGCAAGGCGAAGATCGATATCAATGTTATTGAAAGTGCGCTCGACCAGTATCGGCTCGATATGATGACTTATCCGTCGACGGAGGAGGGACTTGACGCCTTGACAACGGCGCCGTCGGGTTCGCCGCGGGCCGCGCAATTTCGTCCGGGCGGGTATTTACGCGGCGGGGCGCCGCTCGATCCCTGGGATGCGCCCTACCAATATCGCTATCCGGGCGAGCATGGCGTTGTCGACATTTATTCCTACGGCGCCGACGGCAAGCCCGGCGGCGAGGGACTTAACGCGGATATCGGTAATTGGAACGAAGACAATCAATAATAACGCATGCGGGCCAACGGGGGCTCACGCTCGTCGAGATGCTGGTGGCGATCGCTGTCCTGGCGTTGGTCGCAACCGTGGTCGCCCTGAATGCGCCGCCGCAGCGAAGCGCGGCGCAGGAAGAGGCCGAACAGCTCGCGGCGCGCCTCAAACTGGCGATTGAAACGGCGGTTCTCACCGGCGCGCCCTTAAGGCTGGAAATCGATCAATCCGGATATGCTTTCTTGCGGCGGCGTGGCGGCGCCTGGGAGCAGACGGGTCGCCAAAGTCTTGCGGGCGGCCGGTTCAGCGTTCCGGTTGAGATCGATCTCGGGTCTGCCGGTCGTTCACACGAAAATGAGCGCTTTCTCAACGCTGCCTATGCGGCAGAGGAAGAAGATGACACGCATCATGTCCTGATCGACCCTCTCGGGACCTCAACGCCGTTTTCGGTCTTGATCGGCGGCGTTAATGCAGTCGCCGTGTCGCTCAGCTCTGAAGGCGAAATCGAGGTCATGAAGTAGTGACGACGCGCAATCCTCTGTCCCAGCGCGGTATGACGCTGATTGAAGTGCTGGTCGCGCTGGCGATCCTCGGCCTTGTCGCCGGCGGGGTGCTTGTGATGACCGGACAAAGCGCGCGCTTCGCGGCCGCGTCGGAAGAAAAGCTGCTCGCGCGTATCGCCGCCGACAACGCCATGGTTGAGGCGCTTATAACAACGCGACCTTTGAGAATAGGCGCGGAGATCGAAGAACAGGCGCTTGGCGGTCATGACTGGCTGGTGACGCGTAGTGTGGCTTCAACAGGCGTTGAAGGCGTCTTGCGGATCGATATTCAGGTTGGCCGGAAAGACGGCGAACAAGTGCTTGCGCGGGCGACGACGCTCAAAAGAGGCCGTTCATGACGAGGCAAGCTCAACGCGGGTTCTCGGCGCCGGAGCTACTGGTGTCGCTTCTGATTTTCGCGACCATTGCATCCGCCGCCGTTTACGTCCTGCGTCTCAGCGTTGACGCCCGCGATCAGCTTGAAGTCGCAAATGACCGTCTTGCTGGGGTGGAGATCGCCCGCTCGATCATTAAGGATGATCTCGCTCAGATCGCTATTCGTCCGGTGCGGGATGCGTACGGCGTTACCGCCGGTCCGGCTATGCAGGGCGGTGAATTCGCCGATACGAAACTGGCGCGGGAGGGCGAAACGCGCCTTCTGGCTTTTGTGCGCCGAGGCTGGGTCAATCCCGGAATGGATGCGCCGCGTTCCACGCTTCAGTATGTGGAATATATTTATAAAGGCGACAAGCTGATCCGCCGCACGCGGCCCTATCTCGACGACGCCAAGGAACAGAAAAGAACGGATCATACGCTGCTTTCCGGGCTGGAGTCATTAAAGGTCGCCTTTGTGCGGGGGGAGAATTCTCGCGGTCTCGATCTGGTCGATCTATGGCCGCTATCGGATAATCGCCTTGCGCCGCCGCCGAAAGCAGTCGAGATCACCATGGAGACGGAGCGCTACGGCGTCTTGCGACAGCTTTTCTGGATCGGCGCGGAGGCGCGAGGATCGTGAGCGTGGCGCGTGAAATAAAAGCCGAACTGGCGAGACAAAAGGGCGCGGCGCTGATCATCGTACTGATCCTCGTTGCAACGCTTTCCTTTATTGTGCTCTCGCTGGCGCAAGTGACGACGCTCGCCGCTCATCGCAGCCTCAATGTGAATGCAAGGCAGGAACTCCTCTGGCGCGCATTCGGCGTTGAAGCGCTGGCCGCCGCCGCGATAGAGGCGGTTTATGACAAGAAAGACATACGCATTACGCCGGATAACCAGCTCTTTTCGACCATGCATCCGCTGCCTCTGGAAGAGGGCGCCGGGCGCGTCTATTTCGTCGACCGGACAGCCTGCTTTAACGTCAATTCACTGGTGACGGGAAACAACGGCGACTACAATTCCGCACCAGCCGCCAAAGCCGAGTTTCTGGCGCTTGCGCAGAGCGCGGGTCTCAGTGCTGGCGAAGCGTTGAATATCGTTTCAGCGATAACCGACTGGCTCGATACGGACAACGGCGTCCAGCCCGGCGGCGCCGAGGACGGTTTTTACGCCGGGCTGCCTGCGCCTTATCGGACCGGCCAGACGCTACTGGCGGATCTCAGCGAATTGCGCGCGATGAACGGCGTTACCAGAGAGATTTTCAATACATTGCAGCCATACTTATGCGTGCAGCCTGAAGCGGCGCCTTCCAAGGTGAACGTCAATTTCCTTACTCCCGACCGCGCGCCGGTGCTGGTCGGGCTGTTGCAAGGTCAGATCAGCATGGCTGACGCGCTGGCGATCATCGATGCGAGACCGCCCGGGGGCTTTACGGATGCAAAAGCTTTCGAAACCATTTTAGGCGCCTATTACACGCCGTCTTCTGACGGCGCCAATCCCGCCGCCGGCCGTTTCGATGTCAGGTCAGCCTATATCGCCGTACAGTCGGAGCTGGAGCTTGGCCCTGCGGCGCTCGACGTGTCGATGGTCTATGCGATTGATAGCGCCGGAAAAGCGCAACTTCTTTCGCGCGCATTTGGAGGCGGGCTTTGAGCGGACGCTTTCTTTTCATCCTCGGCCAAACGCTCGACGAGCCCGTCACATGGGCTCGGATCGAAGGCGGCGACGTCATCGATGGCGGAGAGGCTGTCGACCGGGACGAACTCGCTACGATCGGCGAGAAGATCGTTGCCGCGGACCGGGCGATTGCGCTTATTCCCGGTGAACAACTCGCCATGCGCTTGATGCAGGCGCCGCCGAAAAACGCCGTAAAGCTCGCTGCGGCGGCGCACTATCTCCTTGATGATGAATTGGGCGAACCGGTAAGCGACCTTCATATCGTTGCGGCGGACGGCGCCGCCTATGCCGTGAAACACCGCATTCTCGACGGCTGGGTTGAGGCCTTTATCGCCGCCGGTATCGAACTTGATATGCTGACCGCGGACTGCTTGTGCCTGCCCGTCGAGGAGCAAAAGACGACATTGTTCATCGGCAGGAACCGTACGCTCGCAGTCCTTGGCGGCCGGCGATTCGCCGCCGAAAACAGGTTGGCCGAACAACTGCTCGCCGCGGAACTAAGCGAAGAAAAGCTTGAGAACCTTTCTATCTACAAGATGCAGTACGCCACGGTCGCACTGACCGGCGGTTCCGCCGAAACCATTCGAGAACTCGACAGCGACGGCGTGATCAAGCTTTTCCTGAAAGGGTTGGATGAGGGCGAGCCAGTCAACCTTTTGCAGGGAAAGTACAAGAATGTGCGGCGCTGGCGCGAGACCTTCCAGGTCTGGCGGCGGGCCGGCGCGCTCGCAGCAATCGCCGCCGCCGCCGGTTTTCTCGGTTTCATCGCCGGCGGCATTGAGGATCTGCGCGCTGCAGGGGCGTTCGAAAAACGCGCTGCGGAGCTCCAGGAGACATACTTGCCGGAAGCCGCTGGCCGGGATTTGCGCGCTTATGCGAATGAAATCCTGTCTGCGAGGAGAGGCGCGAGCTTTCTTCCGCTCGCTTCGGTTTTTTCTGATGCGATCAATCAAACAGAAGGGGTGCGGATCGATCGTTTGCGTTTCGATCAGGCGCGCGGTCAGCTGGTTGTCAGCGTCAGGAGCGACAGCGACGCCAATATCGAGGCGCTGCGCGTTGCGCTCGCCGAACGAAACATCGCCGCGCAGGAAGCCGGCGGTTATCGCCGCATCGGGAATGAATGGGCGGGCGACATGGTTGTGAGGTTGCCATGAACGATTTCTGGGCGGAACGCACAGAGCGTGAGCGTTTGCTCATATGGGCGGCGGCGGCGATATTCGCCTGCGCCATCCTGTACTATCTCATCGTAAGCCCGCTTGGGCGTTGGCGCAGCGATGCGGCGCGCGAGGCCACCCGCGCCGAAGCGACATATTCAATCGTTCGCGAGGCTGCTGCGTCTGCGGCGGCGGGCAATGTTCCGTCTGCATCGGGCGAGGGGCAAACACCGGTCAGGAACGCACTCATACAAACAGCGCGCGCCAACGGCGTTACATTGAACTTTGTCAATCCGCGCCCTGACGGCATGGTTGAGGCGGGCGTCGATGTGGTCGGGCCGGATCAGCTATTTACTTGGCTGCGCCTGCTCGAAGACCGCTACGCTGTCACTGTGGTGACTGCCGATATCGCCCGTGACGGCGGCGATCCGGGCCTTGTGCGTGCGCAGTTCGTGTTTGGGTCAAGGTGATGAAGAGACGCAAAGATAACAGCGTGCAAGAAAGCCTGCGGCCGCGCTTGCTGCTGATCGTTTTTACCGCCGTGTTTACAGTGGCGCTGATCGCATCCCTGCCGGCGTCGATGATCGGACTTGCGCTTGGCGGGACCGGCGTTTCCTATCAGAAAATCGAAGGCACGATTTGGCGCGGCGTTGTTCGCAACGCCGGGGCCCAGGGCATCTACATTGGCGATATCGACTACCGCATCAATCCGTTGCGTTTGCTCACTGGCGCCGCCGGCGCCAAGCTGCAGTTCAATGGCGGCGCGGTTGACGGCGATCTGAACGTTACGGCGGGCCTGGGCGGGCTTTCCGTCGCCAACAGCGAACTCACGGCGCAGCTTTCAGTCATCAAGCGTTACCGGCTCATGGGCGCGCCATTCTCTGGCCGCGCGGTTGTGTCGATGGATCGACTGCGGCTTACAAAAAATGGTTGCCGGCGGGGAGAAGGCGCGCTCTGGACCGATGCGTTGAACGCGCCTGCAAAACAGTTCGACCGATCCGGCGTTGAGCTTCAGGGACCTGTTCGCTGTGAGGATAACGACCTTGTTCTGGCGCTCGCTGGCGTCAGCGATGACGGGAATCTTGATATTCTTATTCGGATCAAGCCGGATTTACGCTATGACATGACCGTGACGGTCGCAGGAGCGGCGCCCGAAACCCGGGACACACTGAAGGCTTTCGGGTTTGAGGAAGCAAACGGCGCTCTTGTCCTCGGCTCGATCGGCGTTTTGCAGGGAGTGGGATCATGAAGCTTGGATCATGCGGCCTAGCCGTAGCAGCGTTGTCGGCTAGCGCTTGTTCTACCCTGACGAAGTCAGAAACGCCGGCGGAAGCTCAGTCTGCGAAACAGGAAAACACGGAAGCAAGCGTACTGTTAAGCGGCGTCGCCGACGCTCGCATTGCTGCTGGCGATTGCGGCATGATCCTTTGGACCCTCGACGCCGAGCGCCCGCTGCCGGTCTTGCGGTTTGTCGCCGGCGGGAGAGCCGACATCGCCATCAATGGCGCGCCGGTTTCGCTCAGCCTGACCGGCGCGTCCGGCGCTTCCGGTTTCGGCGTCTATGAAGAGCAGACCTATGAAAGCGAGGGCGGGGTGAAGATGACAGTCTCTGTCCGGTTCGGCCAAGGATTTGACGGCGGGGCCTACCTCCATCGTGGTCTGATTACTCTCGAACAACCGGATGGCTGGCGAAGTGTGACGCCGGCGGCCGGAATCGCTGGTTGCCGCGGCTAATCTGTCGTAAAATTGTTGTAATTATTAACGCCTGCCATCTTCGGGATGAGGTGGCGAAATATTTCTATAAATTACAAATGGTTAAATGGATGCGGGCCGCTGGCTGGCAATACTTCTCGCGCGTTGATTATGTCTATCAAGCCCAAAATGGGCGCACATTGTGCGGATTATAGTTGACTGCCGCTACGAATATGACATTTATATTACAGTTCCATAACACAAAAATGACACCTGAGGAACGGGTGCGAAAGGAGCATAAAATGAAGAAATACAAGAAAATGCTGCTCGGCGCCGCTGCTTTCGCGGCGATGATTTCAGGGGCGATCGCTGCGGATTTTGGCGCGATGCCTGCCAACTATGAACAAGCCGCAGAAGACTATGTCATGAGCCGGCTCGCCGATCCGCGCGGCGCCAGCGTACAGTTTATGGGCGACCCATATCCGGTGATTGCTGACATTGCCGGCTATGACGATCTCGAAGCATGGGCGGTGGATATTCGCGTTCGTTCCAAACTGCCGAATGGTGGAAAGGGCGGCTACGTTCCCTACACGCTCATTTTCTACAGGGGCGAGCCGGTCGCTTTTGAAATGGACGTTCAAAAGGTGGTCCGGGCGGACGGCTATCAGCTTGTCGCCGACAACCAGTAACCGGTTTTTTCATTCCGGAACGACAGATAGCGCGGCCCTAATAAGGGTCGCGCTTTTTTCATACGCCCTGCGGAAAGAACATGACCGCGCAATAACCGGCGACGCAAAGGCCCGGTCCGAAGGCGAGCGCGGTTTTCGGCGTGACGTTTTTGTGCGCCAGCCGAAGAAACAGCGCCGCTATCAGCGTGAGCACCGAAGCAGCGAAGATGACAAGCGGCAGTGCAGACCAGCCGCCCCAGGCGCCGATAGCAGCAAGCAGTTTTGCATCGCCCTGACCTAACCCCTCATAGCCGCGCAGGCGGATGAAAGCTTCTGCGATCAACCGAAAGACAAGATAACCTGCGACTGCGCCGATAAGCGCGTCAGATAATGTCGCAAACGCGCCGAAACCGTTCGCTATGAGTCCGAGCGGGACCAGCGGTAAAGTCAGCCAATTCGGGAGGTATCCGATCTCCCAGTCGATGACGGCAAGGGCGATCAGGAACCAGCCGAACAGTGTCGCGAAGATCGCCGCGAGTGTGAGGCCGAAAAGTGAGAAAGCGGCGCCGGCGGCGAGAGCGCCCATGATTTCAACCAGTGGATAACGAACCGGGATGCGGGCGCCGCACTCTGCGCAACACCCGCGCTGCAGCGCGTAGCTCACGATTGGAATCAGTCGCCAGGCGGGAATCGGTTTGCGGCATGCCGGGCAATAAGACCGCGGTTGGATGAACGAGCCTCGCGAAGCGTCGTTATCATCGATCAGCCCCCACATGGCCGGGCCGCGATGGATAACCACATTCAAAAAGCTGCCGATCAGCGCGCCGGCGACAAGGACCATTCCCCAGACGACGGCGCTTTCGCTCATTCAGCGCGCAGCCTTTTCAAGGTCGGTGAGGCCGTGTTGCCGGCACGCGGCGATATAGGTGTTCGACATCAGCATGGCGATGGTCATCGGTCCGACGCCGCCCGGCACGGGCGTAATCGCCCCGGCGACGGCGGCGGCGCTTTCAAAATCGACATCGCCGACCAGTTTGGTTTTGCCTTCGCCTTTCTCGGGCGCAGGCACGCGGTTGATGCCCACATCGACGACTGTCGCGCCTTCCTTCAGCCAGCCGCCTTTCACCATTTCAGCCCGCCCGACGGCGGCGATCACCAGATCGGCGCGGCGCACGACAGTTTCGAGCTCGCGCGTACGGCTGTGCGCGATGGTGACGGTGCAGTTTTCTTTTAAAAGCATCTGGGCGACCGGCTTGCCGACAATGTTCGATCTGCCGATGACGACTGCGTTGAGCCCGGATAGATCGCCGTTACGGGCCGATTTCGCGAGTACGACACAACCCGCCGGAGTGCATGGAAGAAGCGCCTGTTCGAAATCGCCGACGCCGAGCCGGCCGACATTGATCGGATGAAACCCGTCAACGTCCTTTTCCGGGGCGATGAGTTCGATGATTTTCGATTCATTGATGTGGTTCGGCAAAGGCAGTTGCACGAGGATGCCGTTCACCGAGGGATCGCCGTTCAGGTCTTTCACGAGTGCGATCAGGTCGTCTTCGGGCGTCGCCGCTGGCAACGTCTTCTGGATCGATCTAAACCCGAGTTTCTCCGCCATGCGCCCCTTGTTGCGGACGTAAACGGCGCTGGCCGGATCTTTGCCGACAAGAACCACTGCGAGACAGGGCGGCGCGCCGGTTTCCTCGACGAAGCGCTTCGTTGCTTCCGCAATCCGGTCGGTAACGGTTGCTGCGATGGCCTTGCCGTCAATGATCGTAGCTGCGTTCATCTCTTACCCTTGAGGACGTAAATCTTGTGCGTTGCGGGATGTATAAGGGCGTCCGGGCGGGAAGGCCAGAAGCGGCGGTTTATGGAATTTTGACAAGTGCTATAAAGGGTTGGATGACGGCGCGCTTCAGGGAGGAAAGCCGGAAAGGCGATGGCGGTCTTGATCGATAACACGGATGATGAGGAAGTTCGCCGGATTTGCGCCGCCCATGGCGACCGCCCCGACGCGCTCCTGGAAATCCTGCATGAATTGCAGGCTGCGCGTGGCTGGTTAACGGATGATGCGCTGCGCGCTGTCGCCCATATCCTCAATATTTCCAGGGCGGAAATTCATGGCGTCGTCAGTTTCTATCATGACTATCGCCGAGCGCCGCCGCCGCGCTTCGTCGTCAAGATCTGCCGCGCCGAAGCCTGTCAGGCGGTCGGGTCGGAAGAGCTGGCGAAGCATGCGGAGGCGACATTGGAGCAGGGGGACGATGCGGCTGTTGAAGCCGTTTACTGCCTCGGTAATTGCGCCCTGGGCCCCGCGGTCATGATTGACGATACCCTTTATGGCCGTGTCGACCGTGTGAAGTTCGACGCGCTTTGTAAAAAATATGCGTCCGGAAAGGAGCATGCGTCATGACAGGCGCGGTCAGAATCTTTGTCCCTTGTGACGCCGCCGCGCTTTCGGTCGGCGCCGATGATGTCGTCGCCGCGATTTCTGCAGAGGCGGCAAGGCGCAAAGCTGATATCCAACTCGTTCGCAACGGTTCGCGCGGCATGTTGTGGCTGGAGCCGCTCGTGGAAGTCGAAACCCCGGCGGGCCGAATGGCTTATGGAGCCGTGGCGGCGGGTGATGTCGCCGGGCTTTTCGATGCAAATTTCCTTGCAGGCGGCGACCATCCGCTGAAACAAGGCGAGACGGAAAAGATTCCCTATTTCGCCAAGCAGGAACGGCTGACCTTCGCCCGATGCGGGGTTATCGACCCGCTCGACCTTAAGGATTACGAGGCCCATGGCGGGCTTCAGGGACTCGGCAAGGCGCTCAAGATGCAGCCGGCGGAGATCGTCGCGGCGATTACCGAGTCAGGCCTGCGCGGTCGCGGCGGCGCCGGTTTCCCGACAGGGATCAAATGGAAAACCGTACTCGAACAGCAAAGCGGCTTGAAATACATATGCTGCAATGCTGATGAAGGCGACAGCGGAACCTTCGCCGACCGCATGCTGATGGAAGGCGATCCGTTCAGCCTGATCGAGGGCATGATGATCGCAAGCCTCGCTGTCGGCGCAAGCGAAGGGTACATCTATCTGCGCTCTGAATACCCACATGCGGCTGCGACCTTGCGTAAAGCGATCGCGTTATGGGAGGAGGCTGGCCTTTCCGGAAAACGCGAGGACGGAAGCCCTCGCTTCAAGCTTCATCTGCGCATGGGCGCGGGCGCCTATATCTGCGGTGAAGAGTCCTCGATGCTTGAAAGTCTGGAAGGCAAGCGCGGGCAGGTCCGCGCCAAGCCGCCGATCCCGGCGATCAGCGGTCTCTTCGGCAAGCCGACGGTTGTCAACAATGTGCTGAGCCTCGCCACCGCGCCGCTTATTCTCGCGAAGGGCGCGGACTATTACAAAAACTACGGCATGGGCCGCTCGCGCGGGACGCAACCGTTTCAGCTAGCGGGAGACATCAAGCAGGGCGGTCTCGTTGAAAAAGCGTTCGGCGTTTCATTACGCGAGCTGATCGAGAATTATGGCGGCGGAACTCGTTCTGGGCGTCCCGTGCGTACGGCGCAGGTGGGCGGACCGCTCGGCGCCTATATCCCGGCGGCGGGATTTGACGTGAAGATGGACTATGAAGCGCTCGCTAAGACCGGCGCCATGCTCGGCCATGGCGGCGTTGTCGTCTTCAACGACGGTGTCGATATGGCGCGACAGGCCCGCTTCGCCATGGCGTTTTGCGAGATTGAATCCTGCGGGAAATGCACCCCATGCCGGATCGGCGCGGTGCGCGGAAAAGAGACAATTGAAAAGATTATTGACGGTAAAAACGCGCCGGAGAACTTGCAGCTTCTGGAGGATTTGTGCGATCTTATGACGGACGGATCGCTCTGCGCCATGGGCGGCCTGACGCCGATGCCGGTCATGAGCGCGGTGAAGCATTTTCCTGAAGACTTCGGCGGCAAGAACGCCGGGAACTGAGGAAACGCATGGCTCTTCTGAAGGAAACGGATTTCGGTACGCCTGAGCGGATCAGTACTGAATGCGTTACGCTTGAAATCGACGGACAGGACATCACCGTCCCCCGGGGAACGTCGGTGATGCGGGCGGCGGTCGCCGCCGGTCTGCAGATTCCGAAACTCTGCGCCAACGATATGACCGAGGCGTTCGGCTCCTGCCGGCTTTGCCTCGTCGAAATCGACGGCCGCAAGGGAACGCCGGCTTCCTGTACGACCCTGGTCGAAGATGGCATGAAGGTTCGCACCCAGACAGAGCGGCTCGCCAAGCTGCGCCGCGGCGTGATGGAGCTTTATATCTCCGACCACCCGCTTGATTGTCTCACCTGTTCCGACAATGGCGATTGCGAGTTGCAGGACATGGCCGGCGTCGTCGGCCTGCGCGATGTGCGGTATGGGTATGATGGCGACAATCACACGCAATCGGTCAAGGATGAGAGCAACCCCTACTTTGCGTATGATCCGTCGAAATGCATCGTCTGTTCGCGCTGCGTGCGCGCCTGCGACGAAGTGCAGGGAACGCTCGCCCTGACCATTGAGGGCAGGGGCTTTAAATCCCGCGTCGCCCCGAGCATGGGCGAGAGTTTTTTCGAATCGGAATGCGTTTCCTGCGGCGCCTGCGTGCAGGCCTGCCCGACGGCGACATTGCAGGAAAAATCCGTCATCGAGCAGGGCGTGCCGAACCGCACGGTCCTGACGACCTGCGCCTATTGCGGCGTCGGCTGCTCCTTCAAGGCGGAACTTAAAGGCGATCAGGTCGTGCGCATGACGCCGGCGAAGGACGGCAAGGCCAATCACGGTCATTCCTGCGTTAAAGGCCGCTTCGCCTGGGGCTACGCGACCCATAAAGAGCGCATCACGACGCCGATGATTCGAGAGAAGATCACTGATCCCTGGCGAGAGGTGGGCTGGGAAGAAGCGATTTCCTTCGCAGCAGACCGCCTCAAGGCGACACAAGCGAAATACGGTCCCAAATCTGTCGGCGGCATCACGTCGTCGCGCTGCACGAATGAAGAAGTTTGGCTGGTTCAGAAGCTGGTTCGGACGGCGTTCGGGAATAACAATGTCGACACCTGCGCGCGGGTCTGTCATTCCCCCACCGGCTACGGACTTAAGCAGACTTACGGCACTTCCGCCGGTACGCAGAATTTCGATTCCGTGATGGAAGCTGACGTTATCGTTGTGATCGGCTCCAATCCTACCGACGCTCACCCGGTTTTCGCCTCTCAGATGAAACGGCGGTTGCGCCAGGGCGCCAAATTGGTTGTCGTCGATCCGCGCGCCATCGATCTTGTGCGCACGCCCCATATTGAAGCGGCCTACCATCTTCCGCTGTTGCCGGGCACGAATGTGGCGATGATCAATGCATTCGCCCATGTGGCGGCGTCCGAAGGCTTTCTGGACGAGACATTCATCAAGGAGCGCAGCGACCTTGAGTCCTTTAAGGAATGGCGCGACTTCATCATCGATCCGGCGAATTCGCCGGAGGAAGTGTCGAAAATTTCCGGCGTTCCCGCCGACGACATTCGCGCCGCCGCGCGTCTTTACGCTTCGGCGAAGAACGCGGCGATCTATTACGGTCTCGGCGTCACCGAACACAGCCAGGGCTCGACCATGGTTATGGGCATGGCCAACCTCGCGATGGCGACCGGCAATATCGGCCGGCCCGGCGTCGGCGTGAACCCCATGCGCGGGCAGAACAATGTGCAGGGCTCCTGCGACATGGGCTCGTTTCCCCATGAACTCGCCGGTTATCGCCCGGTGGGCGACGATGCTGTGCGCGGCGTTTTTGAAAAGGCCTGGGGCGTCACTCTCGACAACAAGCCGGGTTACCGGATCCCGAACATGTTTGACGAAGCCTGCGCCGGAACGTTCCGGGGCATGTATATTCAAGGGGAGGACGTCGCCCAGTCGGACCCCAATACACACCATGTCGAGGCGGCGCTCAAGGCGCTCGATATTCTGATTGTGCAGGACCTTTTCCTTAACGAGACGGCGCGCTTCGCGCATGTCTTCCTGCCGGGGACATCGTTCCTTGAAAAGGACGGCACCTTTATCAACGCGGAGCGCCGCATCAATCGCGTGCGGCCGGTGATGAAGTCAAAGACCGGCAAGGACGAATGGGAAGTCACGCAAGACCTAGCCCGCGCGCTCGGCTATCCAATGAACTATCAGCGCGCTTCGGAAATCATGGACGAAATCGCTGCGCTGACGCCAACATTCAAGAATGTTTCATTCGCGATGCTTGATGAGAAGGGCAGCGTCCAATGGCCGTGCAACGACGATGCGCCGGAGGGAACGCCGGTAATGCATGTGGACGGTTTCGTGCGCGGCAAAGGGCTGTTCGTCATGACCGAATATGTGCCGACTGAAGAGAAAACAACGCGCAAATTCCCGCTTATTCTGACGACGGGTCGTATCTTGAGCCAATACAATGTCGGCGCGCAGACAAGGCGCACCGAGAATAGCCGCTGGCATGATGAGGATGTTCTGGAAATTCATCCGTCCGACGCCGAGATGAGGGGCGTCCGCGACGGACAATGGGTTTCGATCCGCAGCCGTAAGGGCGAGACAAGCTTGCGCGCCCGGATTTCAGAACGCGTGGCGCCGGGCGTCGTCTATACGACGTTCCATCATCCGGAATCCGGCGCCAATGTGGTGACGACGGAGCTTTCCGACTGGGCGACAAGTTGTCCGGAATACAAGGTGACGGCGGTGGAAGTCGCGCCCGCCAATCACAAGTCTGACTGGCAGAACGCTTATGACGCCGAAACGCCCGGCTATCGCCGCATTGAAACCATTCCGGCTGAATAAGGGCGATGTTTCCGGTCAAGATTATTGGCAAACCGCCGGCGACGGACCGGAGCGTTGATATCCGCTCCTTGAGCGACGGCGCCCAATCAATCTGGAACATACCGGAAGAAACGCCTGTCGCGTTTGTCTATAACCGACGCAATTACGCAGTGATGCTGGCGACGCCGCATGACATCGAAGATTTCGCTCTCGGCTTTTCACTGACCGAAGGCGTTGTCGACAAGCCGGAGGATATAAGCGCGCTCGACATTGCTTATGTTGATCGCGGTGTCGACCTGCGCATCAGGATCAGCGACCAGTTGCTTGAGCGTCTTGATGTGCGCCAGCGCCGGCGAAACCTGCCAGGCGCCGCCGGATGCGGCCTTTGCGGCCTTGAGAACGCCGACGCTTTTTTTGCATCGCTTCCGAAGGTCGCCGAAGAACGAGTATCAATCGATGAGACGGCTATTTTGAGCGCCATGGGGCGACTTGCCGGGCGTCAGCCGATCAATCAGCGAACGCGCAGCGTCCATGCGGCCGCATGGGCTGGCCTTGATGGCGAAATCGCGTTCGTTCGGGAAGATGTCGGGCGGCACAATGCACTCGACAAGCTTCTCGGGGCGATAGCGCGGGAGGGGACAGATGTTGCGACCGGATTCGTTTTAATGTCGAGCAGGTGCTCTTATGAGCTTGTCGAGAAGGCTGCCCGCCGGGGCGTAAAAGCGCTCGCCTCGATTTCGGGTCCGACCGGTTTCGCCCTAGAGAAGGCGAGAGAGGCCAATATGGCGCTTTTCGCGCGGGCGCCGGGCGGTGTCGTCGCCATGCTGGATTGAACACTGGCCTGCCGCGATGCAGCAACATTTATATCGTGGCAAACACTGACAAGCAGCCAAAATCCATTTAATTGGGACGCAAGGTCAATTTACGCTTCGCGCGCCGAGGCGTTGCAAATAGGGGCGGCCGCCGCCGGCCGTAAGATGCGTGAACGACGACAATCTGCCGGCGCCAGGCGCGCCCGACATCGATATCGCCCGTGCTGCGAAGATGCAGCCAATCCTGAAACTCGCTGAAGAAAGGCTCGGCGTTCCTGCTGAAGCGCTGGTTCCTTACGGTCATTTCAAGGCGAAACTTTCCCTCAATTATATCGACACGCTGAAGGAGCGCTCGAAAGGCAAACTGGTGCTGGTGACAGCGATTACGCCGACGCCTGCAGGCGAAGGCAAGACTACGACCTCGGTCGGTCTGTGCGATGGGCTGAATGCGATTGGCGTAAACTCCATGGTGTGCCTGCGCGAGCCGTCGCTTGGGCCCTGTTTCGGGATGAAAGGCGGCGCCGCCGGCGGCGGGCGGGCGCAGGTGCTGCCGATGGAAGATATCAATCTTCATTTCAATGGCGACTTTCACGCCATAACTTCGGCGCACAATCTCCTGTCGGCGATGATCGACAATCATCTCCACTGGGGCAACGAACTCGGCATTGATTCACGACGTGTTACGTGGCGGCGCGTTGTTGATATGAATGATCGCGCTTTGCGGAACATCAATGTCGGGCTTGGCGGTCCGGCAAACGGCGTACCCCGGGAGAGCGGCTTCGATATCACCGTCGCGTCGGAAATCATGGCGATCTTCTGCCTGGCGACTGATTTCGCTGACCTTCAGCGCCGGCTTGGCGATATCATCGTTGCCCGGCGCCATGACAAGTCCCCGGTAACCGCCCGCGATATCGGCGCCGATGGCGCGATGGCGGTCTTGCTGAAAGACGCATTGGCGCCAAATCTGGTCCAGACCATCGAACATAACCCGGCTTTCATTCACGGCGGCCCGTTCGCCAATATCGCCCATGGCTGCAATTCAGTGATGGCGACCAGGACGGCGTTATCCCTTTGCGACGTCGTCGTTACAGAGGCCGGTTTCGGCGCCGATCTCGGCGCGGAAAAATTTCTTGATATCAAATGCCGTCAGTCGGGGTTGCGCCCCGATGCGGTCGTGCTGGTCGCGACGGTGCGTGCTCTCAAAATGCAGGGCGGCGTTGACAAAAAGGACCTCGCGGCGCCGGATCCGGGCGCGGTCGAGCGCGGCGCGGCGAATATCGCGCGTCATATCGAGAACCTCAAAAAATTCGGACTTACGCCGGTTATGGCGCTCAATCATTTTTCTGCTGATACGCCTGAAGAGGTGGCCGTGGTTGAGCGCCTTTGTGCGGATCAGGGTATGCGCATTGCGATCGCCAGACACTGGGCCGAAGGCGGGAAGGGCGCCGCCGCGCTCGCCGAAGCTGTAAAAGAACAACTCGACAGCGGCGCGCCCGAACTCAACTTCATTTATCCGGACAAGATGTCGCTTGCCGAAAAGATCAATACCGTGGCGACGAAAATTTACGGTGCGGCGAATATTTCCCTTTCGACCGTCGCCGCCCGTGCGCTCCGGGAGTTTGAAAAGCTCGGCTATGGCGACCTGCCGGTTTGTATCGCCAAGACCCAGTACAGCTTTTCGACTGACCCGTCGGCGCTTGGCGCGCCGGAAGGGCATACGCTCACCGTGCGCGAGGCGCGGCTTTCCGCCGGGGCGGGATTTGTGGTCGCGGTCTGCGGGGACATCATGACCATGCCGGGCTTGCCGAGGAGCCCCGCGGCGCTCAATATCGGACTTGATGAAAATGGCGAGATTGTCGGTCTCGCCTGACCGTCGTGCGATTGTCGCCCGGGTTCGACCCGTGCTAAAGTTCTGGTCCTATGTCCTTGAATTCCCTTCGCGATGCGTTCGGCCGTGAGATCACATATCTGCGTCTTTCGGTAACGGACCGGTGCGACTTGCGTTGCGCCTACTGCATGGCGGAGGAGATGCGCTTCCTGCCGAAGCGCGAAGTGTTAACCCTTGAGGAGCTTGAGCGCCTCGCCGGGGCTTTCATCGAACGCGGCGTAAAGAAAATCCGCATCACCGGCGGCGAGCCGCTCGTGCGCCGGGATGTGATGACCCTGTTCGGGAAGCTGGGAAGCCGTCTCGGACGCGGCCTTGATGAGCTGACGCTCACCACAAACGGGACGCAGCTTGCGCGCCATGCGAAAGACCTCAAAGCCGCAGGGGTTGAACGGATCAATATCTCACTCGACACGCTCGACGATGAGAAGTTTCGGAAACTGACGCGCCGAAATGCGTTGAGTCAGGTCCTCGCCGGTATCGAGGCTGCACAGGAAGCCGGCCTCAAGATCAAGATCAACACGGTGGCGCTCAAGGATTTGAACCGCGCCGAACTGCCGTCAATGATTGAGTGGGCTCATGGCCGCGGCATGGAATTGACCCTTATCGAGATCATGCCGCTGGGCGAGATTGAGGAAGACCGCTTCGATCAGTACCTGCCCTTGTCTGAAGCGATGAGCGATCTCGAAACCCGCTGGACATTGGAAGGGATCGACAAACGCACCGGCGGGCCGGCGCGATATATGCGCGTTGCAGAGACGGGCGGCGTCATCGGGTTCATTACGCCTCTGACGAATAATTTCTGCGCCGGCTGCAACCGCGTGCGCGTCACATGCACGGGCCAAATCTATATGTGCCTCGGTCATTCGGATCGCCTCGATCTGCGCGCGGCCTTGCGTGGCGACAATCCGCATGAAGCGCTCAACGCCGCGCTCGATCAGGCGATGCTCAAGAAGCCCGAACGGCATCATTTCGAAATCGCCGAACCTGGGACTGCGCCGGCGCTCGACCGGCATATGTCAGTGACGGGGGGTTAGGCGTGGCGCGGCTGCTATTCTTCGGCAGGCTCGGCGATATCGCAGGCGGCAGGACGCGCGATATGACGGTCACCGGCGATGTGGCGACGCTTTCGATATTGATCGAGGCTATCGCAGCTGAAGACGAAGCGCTCGGCGCGGCGCTGAAAGACAAATCCGTGCGCTATGCGGTTAACGAAGCGCTCGTAGCAGGCGATACAGCGGTGACGGATTGCGACGAGATCGCTTTTTTGCCGCCGGTAAGCGGCGGGTGAGGCAGATGATTCGCGTCGCTTCCGAGCCTTTCGATCCTGCCGGCGAACTTAAGGCCTATGAAAGGTCATGCGAAACCGCCGGCGCGGTCGTCAGCTTTCTCGGCAAGGTGCGCAGTGGCTCAAAAGGCGGCGCCGTAACGGCGCTCGAGCTGGAACACTATCCGGGCGTCACCGAAAAAACGATGGCCAAAATCGTAACGGAGGCGACAGCGCGCTGGGCGATTGACGAGCCGCTGATTATTCACCGGGTTGGGCGCCTTGCGCCCGGAGAGGCGATCGTGCTGGTGGCGGTCGGCGCCGCGCATCGCCGGGACGCTTTTGAGGCCGCCGACTATCTGATGGACTATCTCAAGACTGAAGCCATGTTCTGGAAAAAGGAAATGCGCGAAGACGGCGAGGCGTGGATTGAACCAAGGGAAAGCGATTACAATGATGCGCGCCGTTGGGATGGAGCAAAGGATACAAACTAGGAATGCATGGCATCAACGAGAGTCTCGAATTCAAACCTGTCCGCATCGCGGTGTTGACGGTTACTGACAGCCGCACGCGGGCGACAGACACATCCGGCGATATTCTTGCGCAGCGCATTGCAGAGGCCGGACACCAGCTTGCAGCGCGCGAACTTGTGCCCGACGACAAGGCAATCATTCAGAAAACGGTTTCCGGCTGGATCGACGATCCGGAAGTCGATGTGGTGGTCTCGACCGGCGGTACAGGGCTGACCGGGCGGGACGTAACACCGGAAGCGGTGACGCCGCTTTTTGAAAAGGAAATCCAGGGATTCTCCGTTATCTTTCATCAGGTGAGCTTTCAGTCGGTAGGGTTGTCGACCTTGCAGTCGCGCGCTTGCGCCGGCGTGGCGAAAGGCACCTTTATTTTTGCGCTGCCGGGCTCCAACGGCGCGGTGAAAGACGGTTGGGACAAGGTTATTGTCCATCAACTCGATTCCCGTCATCGCCCGTGCAATCTGGTGGAGTTGATGCCGCGGCTGATGGAAGAATGACAAAAGATCTTTCTCATTTCGACGAGAAGGGGCGGCCGCGTATGGTCGACGTCTCGGATAAAGCCGACACGGCGCGGCGCGCCCTTGCGCAAGGGCGCGTTGTTTTTTCGGCGGAGTCATACAAGACCGTGCGTGAAGCAGGCGTCAAAAAAGGCGATATAGGCGGCGTCGCCGAGCTTGCCGGCGTTCTGGGCGCGAAGCGCACCGCCGATCTCATTCCTCTATGCCACCCTTTGCCGATTACCGGACTGAATGTCACTGTCGAACCGGACGACGGTGCACATGCATTCGTTGTGACGGCTGAAGTCAAAACCAGCGGCAAAACCGGCGTTGAGATGGAAGCGCTCACGGCTGTCATGACGGCCTGTCTGACGATTTACGACATGGCGAAGGCGGTCGATAAGTCGATGACAATTACGGACGTCATGCTGGTTGAGAAGTCAGGCGGTAAATCCGGCGACTACAGGCGCAAAGCGTAAGGACGACATGCGATGCTGAGCGTCGAGGAAGCGATCGCCGCGATTTTGGATCGTGCAGAGCCTTTGGGCGGCGAAGAGATTGCGTTGTCGGCGCTTCCCGGGCGGGTTGCCGCCGAGGATGTCAAAGCCCGCCTGACGCAACCGCCCTTCGCAGCTTCCGCCATGGACGGTTATGCGGTTCGTTTCGGTGACGCGCAAAAAGGCGCGGTCCTTAAAGTGATTGGCGAGGCCCCGGCCGGCGCGCCTTTCCGCGGCGTTGTCGGCAAGGGCGAGGCGGTGCGCATATTCACCGGCGGGGTTGTGCCCGAAGGCGCCGATCACATCGTCATTCAGGAAGAGGCGACGCGCGACGGCGACATGATTACGGTCAAGGCGGAGCAGGATGCGCCGAAACATGTCCGTGCTGCCGGCGTCGATTTTCAAAAGGGCGATGTTCTCGTTCATGCCGGAACGGTCTTTCATGAGATCCACGGATCGCTCCTCGCCGCGGCGAATGTCAGCGCGGCGCAGACGCATCGCCGCCCGCGGGTTGCTCTTTTCTCGAACGGCGATGAGCTGGTTGAGCCCGGGGCGGCCCTCAACGCCGGCGAGATCGTAAATTCCAATCATTACGCGCTCACAGCGATGACTAAAGGCTGGGGCGGCGCGCCGGAATATCTCGGCTGCGCGCCGGACGACGAACAAGCGCTCGATGATTTTTTTGAAAGGGCGAAAGGCGCCGACATTATTGTTCCCGTGGGTGGCGCTTCGGTCGGCGACTATGACTATGTAAAGTCCGTCTTCCGCGCGAAGGGCGGCGAAATCGTTTTCGAAAAAGTCGCTGTCCGCCCCGGCAAGCCGACATGGTTCGGACGGCTGGGGGATGCGCGCGTCATCGGTCTGCCGGGTAATCCCGCTTCCGCCATCGTTACGGCGGCGCTGTTTCTCCAGCCGCTGGTGAAACGGCTCGCCGGTCTGGAAGCCGACGCCATGGGCTCAGGCGACGCCATTCTTACGACCGGCCTAAGCGCCAATGGCGGGCGCGAGTCTTATCTTCGCGCCAAAGCAACGCCGGGTAAGGCGGGGGCCTATGAGGTGACGCCCGCCGCCAGTCAGGACAGTTCGCTCCTGTCGCCTTTTGCAAAAGCCAATTGCTTGATCCGCCGGGAAGTCGATGCGCCGGCTTGCGCCGCCGGCGATGCGGTTGAAATCGTCTGGCTGCGCTAGAAGACGAGATTGAACCACCGGAACAGCAGTCTTGCAGCGACGTAAAGGATCAACACCGCGGTCAGCCGCTTGATGAGCGACGGGCTGAGATTGCCGCTGGCGAGGCGCGAGCCGACCTGTCCGCCGATCAGCACGGCGGGAAAAAGCGGCCAATAAGCGCCAAGATCGGACAGCGCATCGAAGTCATCGAGCTTCATCAACTGGCCTGCAAGGCCGGACAATGAATTCACCAGAATGAAAAAGCTGCATGCCGCGGCTATGGTGCGGGGATTGTCCCACCGCATGAGATAAAGAATCGGCGCCAGAAAAATGCCGCCGCCAATGCCGACAAGTCCTGAAAGAAAGCCGAGCCCGGCGCCGACGGAGAGCATGATCCATAAGGGCGTGTCGCGTTTTTCTTCAATGGCCTTGGGTGCGCCCTCAACCATCAGCCGCGATCCGGCGGCGAGGAGCGACAACCCGAGCGCGCCAATGAAAAAGGTTTCTGATACGGGCAGTCGTCCGCCGATCAGCGCAGCGGGGACCGAGGCCGCGATCCACGGCGCCAGTCGTTTAATGGAGAGATGCCCGGCGCGGGAAAACCGCCAGACGCCGCCGGAGACGACGATCATGTTGCAGATCAGGGCGATCGACGGGAGGAGGCGATAGTCTGCGCCGTGTAGGACCAGCAGCGCGTTATAGGTCGAGCCGCCGCCGAAGCCGACGGAAGCGTATAAAAGCGCGGTGATGAAAAATAGAGCCGCCAGCAGCCACACGATCTAATTACTCTCGCTTTGCGTAACTCTACTTATCCAGGGACGAGAAGTATTCGGCAAGCATGGCGGCGTATGTTTCGCGGTTCTCGCGCACATAAGGGGTGATCTGCATCATGGTCGCATAGACGCCGCTATTGATGTGCGCCCGCTCGTCATTCGACGGCGCAGTCAGACCGCGATATTGCAGCCAGAAAGTCAGGTGCGCGGCAAGCCGCATGGCGAGCGCTTCGCGTTCTCCCTTGCCGAATGCAACGAGCTTTTCTTTCTCAAGCGTCTTCAGGACAGCATTCGCCGTTTCCTGCTTCAGCTTGAGCAGCCGCGTCATGCGCGGGCGCAAATCCGGGCAGCGCTCGAGGATCGAGGAAAGGGCGTAATAGAAAAAGCGGAAGTCGTTGATTTCTTCGAAGACGATATAGACAAACACCCAGTTGTCCTCGATGGCGAGCGGCCGGTTGATCGGCGCGGTCAGGACGAGGCGCATTTCCTCTTCGAAATTATCGAACAGCGCCTCGATAATCGCTTCTTTACCGCGGAAATGGTAATAGAGATTGCCGGGGCTGATCTCCATGACGCCGGCGATATCGACAGTCGAGACTTGCGCTTCGCCTTCCTCGTTGAAGAGGGCGAGCGCCGTTTCAAGGATGCGGTCTCGGGTTTTGACTTTGCCGGCCATATTGCGGCGTTAAGTAGAGCGTTTTCGGGTCGCCGTCTTCTTTTTTGCCGGGATCTTCTTGGCCGTCGTCTTTCTTGCCGGTCGTTTGCGGGTTGGGGGTCTCGCGGTTTCCGCGAGGGCGGCGAGCGTTTGTTCGATGGCCGAAAGGCGGTGTTCAATCGCGTCGAGCCGGTCTTCGCGCCGTTCCTGACGGAGATTGAGGCGCGCCCGCATTTTCTTGATGCGGTCGTCAATGGAAAAGTCCTGCGCCTTGACGCGTTTGGCGATTTCCTTACCGCGCTCTTCGACGGTTTCCTCGATCTCTTCGCCCTTGGCGACGAGGTCGTCAAACAGCCGGGTGGACTCTTCGCTCATCTTGGCGAGCGAGCCCTGCGCTTCGGTGAACGCCTTGCCATAGGCGCCGATGCCGGCGAGCCAGATCTTGCGGGCGATATCGGTCGTGCGGGGCGGCGATTTCTTTTTCTTCTTGGCCAAGTGCGTCTCCATCAGGAAGCCGCTTGCGCAGCGGCCGGGATTTCGCCGCCAGCTTCGTCAGCCGGCGTGTCGAGAAAGCCGCGCATGACGTCGAGAATTTCATGCGCGCGCGAAAGAAGAAACAAATGCCCGCCGCCCTTCACCACATAAATCTCCGAGTTCCGGATCATGAAGTTCAGGATATGGGCGTTCGCAATCGGTACGATCTTGTCCTGATTGCCGGCGAGGATGAGGGTTTTATGCGGCAACAATGGCAGGAAGGGCAGCGCCGTCCACCCCGCCATGGCGCTGAGCTGAGCGAGATATCCACGCACGGTCGGCGGCTTCATATGCTCGGCGAACATATGCGCGCCGCCGGGCTCGTCGCCATAAAGCGTCTCGAAATGTTTGATGAGATAGTCCTGGTTCGTATAGCGCATGGGGTGCGCCATCTTTGTAAGCGCATTCATGTCGCCAGGCACCATGATGACGCCGGGGGAGGTCGCCGCGAGGACAAGACGATTGACGCGTTTCTGGTATTGAAAGGCGAATTGTTGCGCCGCGCCGCCGCCCCAGGAGACGCCCATCACGTCGACCTTGTCGTATCCGTTGCGTTTGAGGATTTGCTTCGCTGCATGGGCGACCCACCAGGGCCGGTATGGCGCTAACGGTTTCGGCGAGCCGCCGACGCCCGGGAGGTCGAACGTAATGACGTCGCGGTCGCGCAGGAGCTCTCCCATCGGCTGGGCGATTTCAAGATTGGCGCCGACGCCGTTGAAAAACAGCAGCGGCGTTTTTTTGACGATCCCTTGCCCGCGCCATATGGCCGTGCGCAGTTCCTGCAGGCCGATTTTCTCGAACCGGATTTCAGGCAGGTGTGGCTTATCCGTACTCATACATTTTCCAATGCTGTTAGCCGAACACATATTTCCCGGGCGCTTCGTCGCCGGGCGGGAAGGACTTGTTGCCTAGTTTCTTAGGCGCGTTTTTCTTTTCGCCCGAGCGCTCGCTGAGCCAGTCGGTCCAGCGCGGCCACCATGAGCCCTGTTGCGGTTCGGCGCCGCCGAGCCATTCGTCGGCGTCCTCCGGCAGATTTGAATTGGCGAAATACTGAGCCTTCGGATTACCGGGCGGATTGAGCAGCGCCTGAATATGACCGCTGTTCGACAGAACGAACTCGACATTCCCGCCGAAGAGATGCGCATTACGATAACAGGCGCGCCAGGGCGTGATGTGATCGGTGACCGCCGCGACCATGAAAGAGTCCTGTTTAACTTCGCGCAAGTCGATCATGTGGCCCATGAACTCCACATTCCCGGGCTCGGCAAAGCGCTTGTCGCCATAAATGTCGAGATAATCCGAATGGAGTTGCGCAGGCAGGTTAGTCGAGTCGTTGTTCCAGTAGAGAATGTCGAATGGCGGGGGATCGTCGCCCATGAGGTAATTGTTGACCACATAGTTCCAGATGAGGTCGTTGGGTCTGAGCCACGCAAACGACCGCGAGAGCGCGTCCCCGGACAGAACGCCCTTCTTGCGGGAATGCCGCCGCGCCGCCTCGATGGCCTCGTCAGTGACGAAGAGGCCAACTTCGCTGTCATCCTTGTGGGGATCGAGAATGCAGACCTGCAGGGTGAAGCAGTTGATGATGTCGCGCCCGCGCGCGGCCAGCTCGCTTAAATAGGAGGCGGTTGTAATGCCGCCTGAACAGGCGCCGGAAACGTTGAGCTTCTTCTGCTTGGTTATCTTCAGGATCGCATCAGACGCTTCGATCAGCGACTGAACGTAGTTTTCGAGCCCCCAGTGAGAATGCTGTTTTTGCGGATTGCGCCAGCTGACCGCGAAGACCTGATAGCCTTGCGAGAGCGCATAACGTACGACGCTTTTGTCCGGGCTGAGATCGTTGGCGTAGAATTTGTTGATCTGTGGAGGGACGATGAGAAGGGGGATTTCGTAGACCTCTTCGGTCGCCGGCATGTATTGGATCACTTCCAGCATCTCGTTTTTGTAAACGACCGCGCCCGGCGTCGTTGCGAGATTTTCGCCAACCTTGAACGGCCGTCCGTCCACCTGACTCGGCATGCCGCCATTGTGCCGGATGTCGTTGTAGGCGTTCTTCAGTCCCTTCACGAGCGACATGCCGCCGGTTTCGTAAAGCCGCTTGATCGCCGCCGGATTGCCGACAAGGGAGTTGGTGGGCGCGAGGCTGTCGGCGACAAGATCGAGAATGAAGCGCGCGCGAATGCGGTCTGATTCATCGACGCCTGAATCCTCGATCCAGCCTTCAAGCCCTTTGCGCATGGCGAGCCAGGACTGCAGCGAGAGTTTGTAAGCCGGGTTGAATTTCCAGGTCGGATCCTGAAAGCGGCGGTCTTTTCTATCCGGCGCGATCTCCGACTTGCCGCGCACGATCTCATAAAGATCCTTGCTGTAGGCGGCGAAATGCTTCGCGAAGGGCTGCGGTTGCCGCGCCGCATGAGCCATCACGACGCCGAGGGACTTCATGAGTTCCGATGCGCGCAGGCCGATGATCGGGTTGAGCGCGGTCGGGGTTTCGGCGGCCTGTTCGCCGAGATCGTCGGTCTGCTTCGCCATGTCGCCTCCCTGAAGGCCGGTATTGTTTTGTTTTTTCAGGGAGTATCGGCGGTTTTCCACGAGCGCGCAAACGGCTCCTTCAGGATAAGAAGGCCGATGTTGCGGCGCAAAAGAAAACGGAGCGCCAAAGAGCGCCCCGTTTTCAATGCAACCGTACATGATAAAGCTTAGGCCGCTTTCGCGCGGGCTTTCGCCTTGCGCTTCGCCGCCGGCTTTTTCGTCAGTGAGGCGATCTTTTTGTTGAGCGCTGCGACTTCCGCTTCGAGTTCATCTACACGAGCGCGCCCGCCGCCGAGTTTCGGCATGACGCTGCGAACCCGGGCGACGCCGTCGCCGTAAAATCCTTGGGCGCGGGCGCGTACGCCGCCAGCCAGTTCCTGAGCGCCGGTTTCAACCGTTTCGCCTTTTGCGACGAGGCCTTCGAAAGCATCGCCGGCTTTCGCCGTCAGCGGCTTCACGCGCTCATAGGCGGCGCCGTAAAGGCCCAGATAGGCGAGCCAGCCCTTGCGCAGGACTTCCGCCGGAGTCGTGTCGATCTTCACAGTTTTCTTCGCCATTTCATGGCTCCTTTCCTTTAAGAGGGCCGGTTCGGGCGATGCGTCGCCGATCGGGCCCTGAATTCCCTGTTTCCCCGGCAAGATAGGTGCGGAAATTAGAAACCGCGCCCTAATTTTGCTGCGACGCAGCAATTTTTTAGTGATGCACCACAAGCAACTACTGGATTCTCAGGCAGCGAAAGAAATGAGTGAATAATCACTCACAGCGACCCCTGGCAACGGGTTGGGGTGCGAGTTTGGGGGAGCCTTTGTGATGTTCGCTTGGCGGTGGCGTCCCGGGAAGGTGAGAGCGTCCGTGTCAGTGCTGGTTTACTCAAGCGCCTGAGCCAGCGCCTTCCGCCAGCCTTCGAGATTACGATTGCGAACGCTCGCTTCCATTGCAGGCTGAAATCTTGCGTCAAGGCGCCAGCGTTCCGCAATTTCCTCAGTATCCTGATATAGTCCGGCGCCGAGGCCGGCGAGATAAGCGGCGCCAAGCGCCGTCGTTTCAAGGACTTTCGGACGCTCGACCGGAACGGCCAGAATATCGGCGAGAAACTGCATCAGCCAGTCATTGGCGACCATGCCGCCATCAACACGCAATGTTTTCGGCCTGACGCCATCCCTGGCGATGGCGTCCATGAGGTCTGCTGTCTGGTAGACGACCGCTTCGAGCGCGGCGCGGGCGAGTTCCGCCCGGCCGGCGCCGCGGGTGAGCCCGGTGATGATCCCGCGCGCATCCGGCGCCCAATGCGGCGCGCCAAGACCCGTGAATGCGGGGACGAGGTAAACGCCGTTATTGGTCTCAATGCTTTCAGCGAGTTCCGCCGTCTCGGCGGCGTTCTTGATGATTCCGAGTTCGTCACGCAGCCACTGCACGGCGGCGCCGGCAATGAAGATCGACCCTTCAAGCGCGTAACGGGTCTCGCCATTGAGGCGATAGGCGACAGTTGAGAGCAGCTTGTTTTTCGAGGCGAGGGCTTCGTTCCCTGTATGAACGAGGACGAAACAGCCGGTGCCGTAGGTGCTTTTGATGTCGCCGACATCGAAACAGGCCTGCCCGAAAGCGGCGGCCTGCTGATCGCCCGCCACGCCGCAGATCGGGACCGGGCGGCCGAAAATTTCCGGATCGGTTTCGCCATAGGCCGCCGCGCAATCCAGAACCTCAGGGAGGCAAGGGCGCGGACAGTGGAAATGTTCAAGCAGAGCGTCGTCCCACTGATTGTCATGGATATTGTAAAGGCTGGTGCGGCTCGCATTGGTGGCGTCGGTGGCGTGAACGCGCCCGGCGGTGAGGCGCGAAATCAGAAAACTGTCGACAGTGCCGAATGCCAGCTCGCCTTTTTCGGCTTTCCCCCGTGCGCCCTCTACATGATCGAGTATCCAGGCGAGTTTGGTCGCCGAGAAATAGGGATCGAGTACGAGACCGGTTCGCGCGGCGACATGCGCCTCAAGTCCGTCTTCGCGCATCTTGCGACATACCCCGCTTGTGCGCCTGTCCTGCCAGACTATTGCATTGTAGACAGGCGCGCCGGTAACGCGGTCCCAGACAATTGTTGTTTCGCGCTGATTGGTGATGCCGATGGCGGCGATCTCACCGCCGGTTTTTTCCGCTTCCTTGAATGTCTGGCGCGCGGTTTCGAGCGTTGTCTTCCAGATTTCTTCAGGATCGTGTTCGACCCAGCCGTCTTTCGGATAATGCTGCGCGAATTCTTTCTGTGCGACGGAAACGATACGGCCTCCATGATCGAACACGATGGCGCGGCTCGATGTCGTCCCCTGATCGATGGCGAGAATGTAAGGGCTTTCAAATTCGCTCATGGTTTCCGGCCTTCAAATCTGATAACGCGTCTTCAAAAGACCTTATCGCAGTTTCCCGGCGGAGAGAATGGCGACGAACATTTACGTGGATGCGGACGCCTGTCCGGTGAAAGATGAAGTCGTGCGGGTCGCCGACCGTCATGGACTAACGGTGCATTTCGTTTCGAATTCGCGCATGCGCTTGCCTGCCGGTATCGATGTGCGCCGAGTCATTGTGCCCGAAGGGCCGGACGTCGCCGATGACTGGATCGCGGAAAGGGCGAGCGAGGGCGATATTGTCATTACAAGCGATATTCCGCTAGCGGAGCGTTGTCTGAAACGCGGGGCGCAGGCGCTAGGGGCGACGGGCAAACCCTTCACCGATGACAATATCGGCATGGGGATGGCGATGCGCGACCTTTCCCGTGAATTGCGCGAGACCGGCGCGATCTCCGGCGCCGGGCCAGCGTTTTCCAAAAAGGACCGCTCGCGTTTTCTGGAAGCGCTTGAACTTGCCGTCCGGCGGGCCGGCTAGTTCTGGCTTGCGGATTTGCGGTCTCGCCGAACCGGGTTAGATTAGGCAAGTTTGCTGAGGGGAATGGCGATGAAAAACACCTTATTGTTTGTTGCGCTGATCGGCGCGCTTGGCGTGGCGGCGTGTTCGAAAGAGGCGGCGAAAAAGGATGAATCCCAGGCTGTGAGCGCCGCCGGCGAAGCGGCGCCGGCTTCAACCGGTCCTCATGTCAAACTCTACACGTTCAATTGCGGCGAAATCGACATTTCCGACCTCGGCGTTTTTTCGAGCAATGGCGAATATGACGGGCGAGAACATAAAGTCGCCGTATCCTGTTTCCTGATCCGGCATCCGGATGGCGATCTCATGTGGGACGCGGGGCTTCCCGACGCCATTCATGAGCAGGAAGGCGGCGTCACGAACGGCGTATTTCACCTGACCATGGAAAAGACGGTCAAAGGGCAGCTTGAGGCTCTTGGTCTGGGGCTTGACGATATTGAATATTTCTCGCTTTCCCATTCCCATTTCGATCATGCGGGCAACGGCTCGATGTTCGTCGGCTCGACATTCCTGGTCGATCGCGATGAACGCGCTCACATGTTTCGGGACGATATTCGCAACGATCCGCAGCAATTCAGCTTTGTTTCCGCGCTAGAGGCGGCGGAGACGCTGGAGTTTGACGGTGATTACGACGTCTTCGGCGACGGCTCGGTCATCATTCTGGAAATGCCGGGCCACACGCCCGGTCATACGGCGCTGCTGCTCAATTTACGGAACGCCGGGCCAGTGATGCTTTCAGGCGATCTTTATCACCTGATCGAGTCGCGCGAGAAACGTATTGTTCCGAGTTTCAACACCAACGCGGATGATACGCTCGCTTCCATGGATCGTTTTGAAGCCATTGCTGCGGAAAAGAACGCGCTTGTCGTCATACAGCATGCGCAGGAGCATGTGAGCGAGCTGCCGCAACCGCCGGAATATCTGGATTAAAAGCTTTTCCTGTCATGCCCGGGTTTATTCCGGGCATGATAGAAAGGTCGGCTTACCCGAAAACTTTCCGCAAAATCTCCGACGTGCGCTTGGCGGGGTTGGCGCGGATCGCCGCTTCTTCCTTGCCGATATAATAGAACAGCCCGTCGAGGCCCTTGTCGACGCCATGATCGATGAGATCGTTCTTGGCGTCTTCGCCATATTGCGGGGCGAGCGGAATATTGCTGAGCCTCGCGACGAGATTGTCCCATGTGCGGATTGCGCCGGCTTTTTCGAGCGCGTTGACCATTACCGGGCGGAAAAGGCCTGTCAGGCGCGGCGTGGTGGTTCGCTGGAGATATTGCGTCGCGGCGTTCGAAGGCCCGCGCACAATGCCGATGGCGTCCTGAATGGTCAGGCCGCGGATCGCGTCGAGAAAAATACCTTTGGCCACCGGCGCGGCGGCCTCGGCGCCGCGATTGAGCTGGGTTTCGAGCTCGTCGAGCATTCCTGACATGCCGATTTTCGACAGCGTCGACTGCGTGCGCTGCAAAAAGCCGGGCAGGGGGATGCGAATAATTGAATCGTTGAGATAACCGCCGCGGCGTCCGACGGTGGAGACGGCGCTCGTGATGCCGTTACTCAGCGCGGCGCGAATGCCCGCCGCCGCGTCCGCTTCGGTAAGTCCGGCGCCGCCCGCGCCGCCGCCCTGACTGAGCACGGCGTCGAGAATGTCGCGTTGCTGCTGTGTTGTCTGGCAACCTGTTGCGGCAGCCGCTGCGCCGGCGATAACGAACATGCGTCGATTGAATGGCTTTTTGGTCATTCGCCCCTCCCGGTAAGGCATAGAGTATCGCAGCTAGACTTGCGCTCTGTCAAAAGCTCATGGCCATTTGGCTTCAGGGGGCAGGGACGACAGGATCGACTTCACATTGCCGCCGGTTTTGAGGCCGAATGTCGTGCCGCGATCATAAAGGAGATTGAACTCGGCGTAACGCCCGCGCTGGATGAGCTGCTTTTCGCGGTCTTCGCCGGTCCATGGCTGGTCCATGCGTTTGGCGACGAGTTTTGGATAGATGTCGCGGAAGGCGCCTCCTACCTCCTGCGTGAAGGCGAAATCCTTCTCCCAGTCGCCGGTATTGTGGCGGTCGTAGAATACGCCGCCGACGCCCCGCGGCTCGTTTCGGTGGGGCAGGAAGAAATACTCGTCGCACCACTGTTTGAACTTCGGGAAGTAGTCTGCGTCATGGGCGTCGCAGGCGGTTTTCATCGCCGCATGAAAGGCCTGCGTGTCCTCGTGCGTTTCATGGCGATAGGTCGGGTGCATAGGATTCAAATCGCCGCCCCCGCCGAACCACCATTTTGTGGTGACAATCATGCGCGTATTCATATGCGCAGCGGGCGCATGCGGGTTACGCGTATGGGCGATCAGGGAAATGCCGGAGGCCCAGAAGCGCGGGTCATCTTCCGCACCCGGAATCTGTTTGCGAAATTCTTCGGAAAACTCGCCATAGACAGTTGATGTATGAACGCCCGCCTTTTCAAAGACGCGGCCGTTGAGCATGCCCATCACGCCGCCGCCCTGGTCCTCAGTTCCGTCGCCTCGTGTCCAGGGCGTCAGTTCGAACCTGCCGGGGGCCATATCGGCGTAAAGCGGCCCTGCTTCTTCCTCGAGACGTTCAAAGGAGGCGCAGATATCATCACGCAGGTTCTCGAACCATTTGCTGGCGGTTTGTTTCTTGTCCTCAATGTCTGACATCTGCTGCTCCGCTGTCGCTGCGCCGGCGCATTATCCCAGATTGCGCCCGCGTCTTTGACCGTGGTCAAGTTTGCGCAATCCACCCCAACTGCCTTCGCGCTTCGGCGAGGGCCACCGCTGCGGCTGTCGCGACATTGAGCGAACGCGCTCCGGGCGCCAAGGGGATCATAAGGCGGGCGTCAGCGGCGTTGTGAACCTCGTCCGGCGCGCCGGCGCTTTCCCGGCCCATCAAAATCGTGTCGCCGGGCTCGAACCCGAAATCCCAGAGCGCCGTTCTCGCCTTCGTCGTCATCAGGACGAGCCGTCCTTGCGTTCCGGCTCCGATGTACGCTGTCCAGCTGCGATGGGCGACCAGCTGGCTGAGGGCGCCGTAATCCATGGCGACCCGGCGAACCTCGCGCGAATCAAGGGGAAAGCCGCAGGGCTCGATGATGTCGAGACCGGCTCCGAAGCAGGCAGCCGCGCGGATCGCCGCGCCGACATTCTGCGGGATGTCAGGCTGGTAAAGAGCAAGGCGCATGGGGCTGTTTTCGCATGGATTTTTACCCAAGTCTGCCGCCCTCTTGGGACACTAGGCCGCAGCGCCCCGCCGCCTAGACTTTGTACATAAGACATGCAAAACACCGCGGCGATTCTCTTCTCCGCGGGCGCTGAAATTTCAGGGGCGACGATACCCATGACGACGACAGACATGAAAGAGGACGGCGAACCGACCCGCCGCGACTTCATCCATATCTTCGGGGCGGCGACGGCCGTGGCAGGAGCCGGCGCGGTGCTCTGGCCGCTGGTTGACCAGATGAACCCCGACGCTTCCGTGCTGGCGCTCTCGACCAAGGAAGTCGATCTCTCGGCCGTGGCGGCGGGCCAGGCGATCAAGGTGATGTGGCAGGGCAAGCCGGTCTTCATCCGGCATCGGACCGAGGAAGAGATCCGCGAGGCCGAAGAGACGCCGCTCGCCTCTTTGAAAGACGATGACGCGCGTAACGACAATATTTCGGGCAAGGCCGATGCGAGCGATGAAAACCGCCGCATCAATCCGAATTACATGATCCTTGTCGGCGTTTGCACCCATCTTGGCTGCATTCCGCTCGGCACGACGCAGGGCGAGAACCGCGGCGAGTATAATGGCTGGTTCTGCCCGTGCCATGGCTCGCACTACGACCTCGCCGGGCGTATCCGCAAAGGACCGGCGCCGGAAAATCTCGAAGTGCCGCCTTATGAATTCGTATCAGACACCGTCGTGAAGATCGGCTAGGAGAGAGCGATCCCATGAGCCATCCGTCGACCTATAAGCCCGGCACAGGCATTGAAAAATGGCTGGACAAGCGCCTGCCGATCATCCGCATGGGCTATGACAGCTTCGTCGATTTCCCGACGCCGAAGAACCTGAACTACTGGTGGACCTTCGGCGGTATCCTTGCGGTATGTCTGGTTATCCAGATCATCACTGGCATCATTCTCGCGATGCACTACACGCCGCATACGTCGATGGCGTTCGATAGCGTCGAACACATCATGCGCGATGTGAACTACGGCTGGTTGATCCGCTATGTGCACTCGAACGGCGCTTCGATGTTCTTCCTCGCCGTCTACATCCACATGTTCCGGGGGCTTTATTACGGGTCCTATAAGGAGCCGCGGGAGATGCCGTGGATTCTCGGCGTTGTCATCTTCCTGTTGATGATGGCGACGGCGTTTTTCGGATATGTGCTTGTGTGGGGTCAAATGTCCTTCTGGGGCGCCACGGTGATCACTAATTTGTTCGGCGCAATCCCGCTGATTGGCGATGATATCCGGACGCTGCTATGGGGCGGCTTTTCGGTCGACAATCCGACTTTGAACCGCTTCTTCTCGCTGCATTACCTGCTGCCGTTTGCGATCTTCGGTGTCGTAGGCCTTCACATATGGGCCTTCCATATTCCGGGCAACAACAACCCGTCCGGCGTCGAGATCAAGGATGTCAAGAAAGACACGGTGCCGTTCCATCCCTATTACACAGTCAAGGATGGGTTTGCGATTGTCGTGTTCCTTATTCTTTTTGCTGCATTTGTCTTCTTCAATCCGAATGCGCTCGGTCACGCCGACAACTATATCGAAGCGAACCCGCTTGTGACGCCGCCGTCGATCGTGCCGGAATGGTACCTGTTGCCATTCTACGCCATGCTGCGCGCCATCACGTTCGATATTTTCTTTATTCCGGCGAAGCTCGGCGGCGTCATCACGATGTTCTCGTCGATCCTGGTGCTGTTCGTACTGCCCTGGCTCGACACCTCGAAAGTCCGCTCCATGCGCTATCGTCCTATCGCGCGCATGTGGTTCATCCTGTTTGTAATCGCCTGTATCGCGCTCGGCTATCTTGGCGGCAAACCGGCGGAAGGGAATTACGTCTTGTTCGCGCAGATCGCGACGGCCTACTATTTCGCTTTCTTCCTGATCATCCTGCCGCTGCTTGGCCTTCTCGAAACGCCGAAGCCGCTGCCGAAGTCGATCGCCGAGTCTGTGCTTAAAAACAAAGCCGATGCGTCCGCGGGCGCTCAACCGGCGCCGGCCGAGTAAGGGGACGAGACATGAAATTCATCGCCATCGCCCGCACGCTTGCTTTCGCCGCCGCCGCTTTAATCGCCGGCGCCGCCTCCGCCGAGGCTTCTGGCGGAACGGCGAAGCATCCTGAACACCAGCACTGGCATTTTTCCGGGCCGTTCGGGACCTATGACAAGGATGCGCTGCAGCGCGGTTTTCAGGTTTACGAAGCGGTTTGCGCCAACTGCCACGGGCTCGAGCTGGTGGCGTTTCGCAATCTTGGCCAGAAGGGCGGGCCTTTCTACCTGGAAAGCTGCCCGGCAGGCGTTCCTGACAATATCGATTGCTCTAACCCGAATGACAATCCGATCGTCAAGGCGATCGCTGCGAATTACAAATACAAGGTTGTCGACGGTCCCGATGATTCCGGTGACATGTTTGATCGTGAGGCGCTGCCCTCGGACCGCATTCCAGGGCCCTACGCGAACGAGCAGATGGCGCGCGCCGCGAACAACAACGCGTTGCCGCCGGATCTGTCATTGATCACCAAGGCGCGTCACGGCGGTGCGGATTACATCTATTCGTTGCTTGTGGGCTTCGAAGAAGCGCCGTCAACGATCAATATCGCGCCGACGCAACACTATAATCCTTATTTCCACGGCGATCTCTCGCAGAACCTCAAGCCGGAATTCATCGATGAGCACGGTCACCCGCGCGAAGGCATCGAAGTGCCGGTTGGGGGAGTTCTCGCCATGGCGCCGCCGCTCTCGGACGGTATGATCGAATATGGCGACGACAGCCCGCAAACGGTTGAGCAATATGCGCGCGACGTGACGGAATTCCTGATGTGGGCGGCTGAGCCCAAGATGGAAGCGCGCAAATCGCTCGGCGTCATGTCGATGATCTATCTCTTCATTCTCGCCGCTATTCTTTACTGGTCCTATCGCAAGGTCTGGTCGAAGGTCGATCACTAGGTCAGGGCTGACGTTTTGGATTTGAGCCGGCGCCGCATAAACTGTGGCGCCGGTTTTCTTTTGGCGGGTCGTTCATGACGAAGCAAAAACGCGTTCTGGTTCTTGGCGCATACGGGCTTATTGGGACTGAGGTTGCGCATGCCTTGCGCGAGCGCGGTCATGAAGTCACCGGGCTGGTCCGGTCGAAACGGAAGGCGGCGAGGCTGCTGCCGGGCGTTCCTGCAATCGAGGCGGATATCGCCCGGCTCGAGTCCGCTGACGAATGGCGCGATCTCGTCGCCGGGTTCGATGCGGTGGTGAACGCTTCCGGCGCCCTGCAGGACGGACTTCGCGACCATGTCGCCGCCGTTCAGGACACGGCCATTCGCGCTCTGATTAGCGCGTGCGAGAAGGCGGGCGTGAGCGGTTTTGTGCAAATCTCTGCGCCCGGCGCAGAGGAGGGGGCATCGACCGAGTTCATGCGCTCGAAAGCCCGCGCCGACGCCTTCCTCCGCGGCAGCGGCTTAAACTGGACGATCCTGAAGCCCGGTCTGGTTATCGTCCGTACGGCTTATGGCGGCACGGCGCTGATACGCATGTTGGCCGCGATCCCGTGGCTGCAGCCGCTGGCGCTGCCGGATGCGCGCCTGCAGGTCGTATCGGCTGTAGAGATCGGCGAGGCGGTTGCGGATTGTCTTGAAGGCGGGGCTCACGCGCGGCGCGACTACGATCTTGTCAGCGAAGAAGCCTTTCGCCTCGCCGAAATCGTAGCGCAGCACCGGCGCTGGCTCGGTTTTGCGCCGGCGCGCGCGCAGTTCACTGTTCCAGGGTTCTTCGGCTCTCTTGCGGCGCGTTTGGGCGATCTCGCAGGATGGTTCGGATGGAGGCCAGCGCTGCGCACGACGGCGCTTAAAGTTCTCGAGAAGGATGTAATCGGCGATCCGGCGCCCTGGGCCTCAGCGACCGGACGGCGGGTCAAACCTCTTGAAAGTATTCTCGCTTCCATGCCTGCTGCGTCGCAGGAGCGGCTTTATGCCCGGGTTCAACTGCTTTTGCCGGTTCTGATCCTGACCCTCAGTATCTTTTTCATTTCTTCCGGTCTGATCGGGCTCTGGCGTCTCGACGCCGCCATTGCAAATCTGTCGGCGGTTGTGGGCGATCGGCTCTCGCGTCTGATGGTGATTGGCGGGGCTGTACTCGATATGGCGCTCGGCGCCGCAATCCTGTTGCGCCCTTTGGCGAGAGGCGCGGCTTTCGGCATGGTGTTGCTGTCAGCCGCTTATCTCGTTCTGGGAACATGGCTGACGCCGTCATTGTGGGGCGATCCGCTGGGGCCGTTGGTCAAAATTCCACCTGTCATGGTCCTGGCTTTAGCCGCCGCAATGCTGTCGGGAGAGCGCTAGTGGACTGGTTGCCTTTTTTGCGCTGGCTGCACATCATCGGCGCGGCGGTATTGCTCGGGACCGGCGTCGGGATCGCTTTTTTCATGGTGATGGCCCACCGCACAAAGGACGCACGGCTTATCGCGCATACGGCGCGCGTTGTCGTCATCGCCGATTATCTCTTCACCGCCTCGGCGGTTGTCGTGCAGCCGATTACCGGCCTTCTCCTGGCGTCGTTGATCGGATGGCGGCTCAGCGAAGGGTGGCTGGTCCTGTCGCTGCTTCTCTATGTCCTGACGGGCGCATTCTGGCTGCCGGTGGTGTGGATGCAAGTGCGCATGAAAACGCTCGTCGAGGCGGCGGCGAAAGCAAACGGCCCCCTGCCTGATGAATATCACAGGCTATACCGCCTCTGGTTCGCCTTTGGGTTTCCGGCTTTCTTCGCCGTACTGGCTATATTATGGCTGATGACCAACCGGCCTGTGTTAGACCTCTGGTGAATGGAAACAGCGAGGACGGAACATGTCTCGATCAAAACGCGTTCTCGGCATCATCGGCGGGTCGGGCCTTTACGCTATGGATGCGCTCGAAGGCGCCGAACATGTCGAGGTGGAAACGCCCTGGGGGCCGCCGTCGGATGCGCTCATCTGCGGCAAGCTTGCCGGCGTTGAAGCCATTTTTCTTGCGCGGCACGGGGCGGGGCACAGGCTGCCGCCTTCACACATCAACTATCGCGCCAACATTGACGCCATGAAGCGCGTCGGGGTTACCGACATTATTTCGGTTTCCGCATGCGGATCGTTTCGCGAGGAACTGTCGCCCGGAACTTTCGTTCTGGTGGACCAGTTCATTGACCGGACAACGGCAAGAGAGAAAAGCTTCTTCGGACCCGGGTTCGTCGCGCATGTTTCAATGGCTGAGCCCGTATGTCCGACGCTCGGCGACGCGCTCGAAGCCTCATGCAAGGCGCTGAACATTCAGCATCAGCGCGGCGGCGTTTATGTCGCCATGGACGGCCCGCAATTTTCATCCCGTGCGGAATCCGAGCTTTACCAGTCGTGGGATTGCGACGTGATCGGCATGACCAACATGCCGGAAGCCAAGCTCGCCCGCGAGGCTGAACTTCCTTACGCAACCGTCGCGATGGTGACGGACTATGATTGCTGGCGTGTCGGTGAAAAACCGGTTGAGGTAGGTGACATTCTGGCGACGATGCACGCGAATACCGAGAACGCCAAACGCCTTGTCGCCGATGTCGCCGCGCGTCTCGGCGTTGAGCGGGAACCGTCGCCGTCAGGGATCGATACGGTGCTCGACATGGCGGTCATCACTGCGCCTGATGCATGCGATCCGGCGATGACAGAGAAACTCGATGCTATCGCCGGGCGGTTTCTGGCGAAACATAGAATGGACTCATGAAGCAGAAATACTGGGACGCGCTGGCGAAGAATTTTTCGACGGACGTTCTCGAAATCAGCGATTGCGACCTCGACGGCGTTATCCTGAAAACCGCGAGCCGTCTCGGCGGCAAGAAAAAGCAGGCGGTGGATTTCGGCTGCGGCGCCGGGGCGGTGACCCGAGCGGTAGCGCCGTATTTCGGAGCGGTGCTGGGGCTGGATTTCTCAAAAGACCTGCTTGCAAGGGCCCGTGACCTTACGCGCGCCGCCAACATCTCCTACGAATGGGCCGATCTCGGCGCCGCGCGTGCGAAACGCTACCCTTGCGATGTGGCCTTCTGCGCCAATGTGTTGATCGCTGATGACGCCAAACTACGTGAACGGATTGCGCGGAACGTCATTCGAAACGTAAAAAAAGGCGGCGCTGCAGTGTTCATTGCGCCGTCATTTGAATCGGCGCTTCGGGTCTATCAGGTTGCATTCAATTGCCAGATCAAGGACGGCGTTGCGCGCGATCTCGCGCTCCGAGACGTGAAAGGCTGGATCAGGGAAGAAATCGCATCCTTGCCCGAAGGCGTCGTCCGGGTCGGCGGCGTCAAGACCAAGCACTATATGGCTGACGAACTGAGCGAACTGCTCGAACGCTGCAGCCTGAGCGATATCGCGCTGTCCCGGGTCTCCTATCCCTGGAGCGAAATGCTCGACAATGCGCCCCGAAACCTCAAATCGGCGCCGCCCTGGGACTGGATGGCGGTAGGCTTCAAGCGCTAGGCATGGTCAGAGAAAACACCGGGGCGTATGCATTCCAATGACTGACGGAAATGCTTCTGAAATTGGTCCAGCCGGCTATTTCCTCGCGATTTGGATTTACTTGTTGAACCTGAAATGCATCACGTCGCCGTCGCGGACGATATAGTCGCGGCCTTCAAGGCGCATCTTGCCGGCTTCCTTTGCGCCCTGTTCGCCGTTAAGCGATACATAGTCGTCAAACGAAATCGTCTCGGCGCGGATGAAGCCGTCCTCGAAATCGGTGTGGATGACGCCAGCCGCCTGCGGCGCGGTCGCGCCGCGGCGGATCGTCCATGCGCGCGCTTCCTTCGGGCCGGCGGTGAAATAGGTTTGCAGGCCTAACAAGTCATAGCCGGTGCGGATAAGGCGATTGAGGCCCGGTTCGGCGAGCCCCAGGGTTTCGAGGTATTCAGCCTGTTCGGCGTCGTCGAGTTGCGCGAGTTCGGATTCGATCTTGGCGGATATGACGACAGCCGCCGCCGCTTCCTCGCCGGCGCGGTTTTCGACATCGCGTGAGTAGGCGTTGCCGTCTGCTGCTGCGTTCTCATCCACATTGGCGACAAACAGGACGGGCTTTGACGTCAGCAATTGCAGACCGAGCCACGCCTTCTTGTCTTCATGGTCGATCTCGACCGTCCGGGCGGGACGGCCTTCACGCAGGACCTCCAGAGCCTTGTTGACAAGGACAAGCGCCGCCTTGGCTTCCTTGTCCTGTCCCTTGGCTTTTTTCTCGAGATTCGCGCGGCGCTTTTCGAGGCTTTCCATGTCGGCGAGCATCAGCTCGGTCTCGACCACTTCGAAATCGGCGATCGGGTCGATCTTGCCTGCGACATGGGTGATGTCGTCGTCATCAAAACAGCGAAGCACATAGGCGACAGCATCGACCTCGCGGATATTGGCGAGGAACTGGTTGCCGAGGCCTTCGCCTTTCGAGGCGCCTTTGACGAGGCCGGCGATATCGACGAACTGCATGCGGGCGGGGATGATCTCTTTCGAACCGGCGATTTCGGCGAGCTTTTTAAGGCGCGGTTCCGGTACGGCGACATCGCCGACATTCGGTTCGATGGTGCAGAAGGGATAATTCGCCGCCTGCGCCGCCGCCGTCTTGGTCAGCGCGTTGAAAAGCGTCGACTTGCCGACATTCGGCAGGCCCACAATGCCGCATTTGAAGCCCATGGAATCTTCCGTCCTTGAAAATGAAGAGGCGGCCTAACCCAGAATGATCCAGCGGTAAACAGGCGATTTGAGGACGCCTCGAGCAATGTCGGGTGAGGGGCTGAGACGCCCAGTTCCGCCAATGGCGGCTCTGAGGCCAATCCCGGCGCGACAGGCCGCCCCTTTCGCCGGACCGGACGCAAGATCCTGCGCTATACGGCCCCTGTCCGTCAGGATTAAAGTGCGAACGACAATGAGAATAAAGGGGGTTGAAAGCGATAACATGATACGAATTCATAATGTGACGTATTCGATGATGCTGCGCAGTTTCGCTCTTCAATTCGCGTGCGCAGCGTTCCTGATGTTGCTCGCGTTTCCGCCATTCCTGTCAAGCGCGCAAGCGCAAACGGAGCAGGCGCTGGCGAAAGGCGAGGTGATCAGTCTTGAAATCGCGGCGCCTTCTCTCAAGGGAAACCTGCTGGAAACGCCAACCCGGCAATCCGTAACGATCTACCTGCCGCCAAGCTATAACAGTCAATCCCGGCGCAACTATCCCGTCATCTATATTCTGCATGGTATCTTTGACTCCGGGCGCTCATGGGGGATCGATTTTGTCAACGTGCCGGAAAGACTCGATGAATTGATCGCCGCGGGGGAGATTCCCGAATTGATCGCTGTGATGCCGGATGCAGGGAACATGTATGGCGGCGGGTTTTATCGAAACTCGTCCGTATCCGGCAATTGGGAAGATTACATTGTCGATGACCTGATCAAGGCCATCGACAAGCGTTATCGCACGATCGCGCGCGCCGGAGGCCGCGCCGTCATCGGTCATTCAATGGGCGGATACGGCGCCATACATCTGGCGATGGAACAGCCCGGCGTGTTCTCAGCCGCCTACGCGATTTCTCCCGCCATGCTGGATTTGAGCGAGGATATCAATTTCGGAAATGAGGTCTGGCGGCGCGTGTCGGCGTTAAAAACACAGGAACAGATTCTAGCGGCCTTGAATGACGGAGATTTCTGGGCGCCGGCGGCGTTGTCTTTCCTCACTTCGTTCAATCCGGCTCCGGATAAACCGCCGCTTTACACAAGTTTTCCGTTCTCGACCGTTCGCGGCGAGGTGGTGCTGGATCAGGAAGCCTATGCCGCGCTGAGGGAGCGGTTACCGCTGCATCGGATCAGCATGCACGGGAATGCCCTGAAGAAGTTGCGCGCGTTCGGTATTGAGTACGGCGTTTCCGATCAGTTCATGCATATTCCGGTTGCGACAGCCAAATTTTCGAACCGGCTAACGGAATATCGGATTCCGCACCGCCTGGACGTTTACCAGGGGGATCACCGTATCCACGTTCCCGATCGGATGTCAGCGATCATTCTTCCGTTTATCGCGGGAGTGCTTGACCCGCCGGAATAGTTGGCGGTTGCCGGTCGAGGCGGGCGATGTGTACCTGAAGAAGCGCAACGTTCGCGATGACTAGCGATTTACGCCCTGGAGTAAGGTTTCAAAAGGCGGCGATCAGTCGTTCTTGTTCTTGAAGAGTTTGCCGAGCGCGGCGAAGGGGCCGGTCTTGGCTCCTTCGTCTGCTGATTTTTTCGTCGAAATCGAAGGCGCGGTTTCTTCCGGCGCGGGCGCCGCTTCTTTGCGGTTGGGCGCAAGAGCCTGCGCGACATCGGTCGCAAACCGCTGGTCGTCGCTTGTCAGGAACGGCGCCGATCGGGCGATGGCGCAGAGCAGGGGATCGAGCCAGTCGTGGTCGGCCTTTGCGAAGTTGCCGAGTACATGACCCGTCACTTTCGCCTTGTCGCCGGGATGCCCGATGCCGATCCTGACGCGGCGGAAGTCGTTACCGAGATGGGCGTCGATCGAACGGATGCCGTTATGGCCCGCCGCGCCGCCGCCTGTTTTCACTCTGACCTTGCCGGGTGCGAGATCCAGCTCGTCATAGAAGACGACCACATCTTTCGGCTCCAGCTTGTAAAAATCCGCGGCGGCGCGCACCGCCTGACCGGATTCGTTCATATATGTCTGGGGTTTTAAGGTGAGCGCTTTTTCGCGCGCCCCGGGACCGTTCAGGAAGCCTTCGCGTATTTCCGCCTGAAATTTGGAGCGAGGCGGCCCGAAACCATGAGCGTCGGCGATCGCATCGACGGCCATGAAGCCGACATTGTGCCGGTGCCCCTCGTATTTCTCCCCGGGATTGCCGAGGCCGACGAGTATTATCATGACCGGCTCCGTTGGCGGTTGCCCCGGATAACGGAAAAAGGCGGCGCTTAGTCTTCCTTGCCGCCGTCTTCGTCGCCTTTGCCTTCTTCGGCCTCATCACCGGCGGCTTCAGCCGCTTCCGCGCCTTCTTCGCCCGCAGCTTCGTCTTCTTCGGAGCGTACGGCAGACGGCGCCGCAATGGTGGCGATGGTGAAGTCGCGATCGGTCGTAACCGGGGTTACGCCTTCGGGCATTTTTACAGCGGAGACGTGCAGCGCATCGCCGATATCGAGACCGGTGAGGTCGAATTCGAAGTGCTCGGGGATTGCGGTCGCCGGGGCGTAAACATCGATCGTGTGGCGCACGACGTTCAACACGCCGCCGCGCTTGAGGCCTGGCGATTCTTCGTCATTGATGAAGCGAACCGGCACCTCAACGTCGATCCGGGTCTTTTCATCGACACGCATGAAGTCGACATGGATGGGCGTGCCTTTGACCGGATGAATTTGCACGGCGCGCGGGATCACGGGCTGTTGGCCTTCCTCACCCGGCACGTCGATCTTTGCGAGCTGCGGACGCAGGCGGCCGTTGAGGTAGGCCTTCATGATCTCGTTGCTCTTGAGCTGGATGGCGACCGCCGTAAAGCACGCCAGGCACCCAGCCTTTGCGGCGATTGGCGCGGGCGCCGCCCGTACCTGTTTGTTCGCGGGGTTCGCAATGGAAAACGTCTGCTTCGGCCATGGGGCTCGCATCCTCAATGCAAAACAGCCGCAACGGCGGGCTTCAAGCCCTCGCGGCGGCCATAAATTCCAGAATGAGCGGCGGTCTATAGAGGAAAGGCCGAACCCGCGCAAGCCGGTCCGGCCGGGATTTTAAGGGTTTTCGCCTGCATGTCGCCAGCCATTCGGAGGGCCGGGACTGTCGGGATTTTTCAATCTTTCCGGACGCCCCGCTTGACGGCCACTGTGTTAATGTATTAACACGCCATAACAACAGGGACGTAGTGAAATGCGCGTCAGGCTGTGATGCAGCCTCGATAGGCAAGAGCGGAGGCGATTATGCGCGGACCCGGCCGCAGAAGTCTGGACGCCAGCCGCGTCAATGAGGAAAAGGCGTTGTTCGATGCGTTCGCCAAACTGAAATCCGGCGCCGAGGCGGCGCGGTTTCTGCGCGACCTTGCGACACCGGCCGAGCTGGAAGCCTTCGCCGAGCGTTGGCGCATCGCGCGAATGCTTGACGCCGGCGGGCGCTCTTACCGCGAGATCGCGGCCGAGACCGGCGCGTCGACCACGACGATCGGGCGCGTCGCCCGGTTTCTGCGCGAGGAGGCCCATCAGGGCTATCGCCTGGTGCTCGATCGCCTTCACGCGTGAACTCCTCCGATGACCGATGCAAAACGACATCCGGGCAAGGTTCAATTGAATGTTCCAACGTATTAATACAATGATGAAATCAGAAGCCAGAAGCGCCGGAGGGGGGGCTCAGGCCCCGGGAAACCCTGGCGCTGCTCCAGCATCAGGGAAGTCGGCGATGAGTGAAGAAAGACTGCGCATTGCGATCCAGAAATCCGGACGCCTGTCGGACGGATGCATGGAGCTTTTAAAGAATTGCGGGCTGAAAATCTCTCGCGGCAAGGACAAGCTTTACGGCCGCGTCCAGGAAATGCCGATCGATGTACTGCTTCTGCGCGATGACGATATTGCCGAGTTTGTCGCCGACGACGCTTGCGATATCGGCATTGTCGGACAGAACGTCTTCGAAGAAGACTTGATTACTCAGCCGCGAGAGGCGCCGGCGGAAGAGGTGATGACGCTGGGCTTTGCGCGTTGCCGCCTGATGCTCGCGGCGCCCAAGGACTGGGCGTTCAACGGCGCAGGGATGCTGGAAGGAAAACGGATCGCCACGTCTTATCCTGGTCTGACGAAAAAATGGCTCGAAAGAGAAGGGGTCTCGGCGCGGGTCGTCATGATGAAAGGGTCGGTGGAGGTTGCGCCCCGTCTTACGATTGCGGACGCCATCTGCGATATTGTCTCCACCGGAGCGACGCTTGACGCAAACGGCCTCAAGCCCGTCGCGACTGTCTTCGAGTCGGAAGCTGTTCTTATACGTAACGCCAACCCGTTTTCGGCGGCGCGGCAGGCTGTCTTCGATGCGCTGTTGAAGCGCATCAGGGGCGTCATGACTTCTCGCGACGCCAAATATGTCATGATGAACGCGCCGCGGAGCGCTGTTCCCGCTATTACGGAGCGGTTGCCGGGCGCTGACGCGCCGACCGTCCTCGACCTCGCCGGCGCGCCGGACAAGGTGGCGGTTCACGCCGTGTGCCGGGAGAGCGTGTTCTGGGATACGCTTGAGGATCTCAAGGCGCTCGGCGCCAGCGCCATCCTCGTTTTGCCGATCGAAAAGATGATGGCGTGAGCCTGGGGGCGGCTTTATCCAGCACGGCCGGACGCTTGCAAAAGCCCGACGCCCCCGTTAGAAGCCGCTTTCTTCACGGGCCGCCGCAGTAGCTCAGTGGTAGAGCGCACCCTTGGTAAGGGTGAGGCCGAGAGTTCAATTCTCTCCTGCGGCACCACGCTCGCCTGAGGTCTCTTCAACGGTAGTTTCAGGCGCCGGCTCTTGCTGCGGCCTGTTTGGCTCACGCCTCTGGGGGGCGTTTTGGGCCGCCCTACCTAAGAAACTGTCACATTCATATGGTTAACATCCGCCGCCGCAAGCATAAGCGGCGCGCTTCGGCGACCAGTGAATAATCCTTCACATTTCAAATGTTCAGTGTTTTCAGGTTGATGTGTTATGCCGTGTGTTGGCGACAGTATTAAAAAGTCAGGAATTTGGCGTTATAATACGGGTATGGGGATACTCTTTTCCACACTGATGCAGTTATGTCTGGCCGCCTGCACCGAGGTTGGCGCCGGGGCTACGACCGTAACTGCGCCCATTTCGCCGCCGCCGTCTCCAGTTGAAACGCCCGCCCCCGCAAGTTTGCGGGCGGAGCCGAATGTCGATGACGGAAAATCGATCTGGGTCTTAAATCCCAATTTTGCAACATACTGGAGTCACGAAAACGCGTATCTTAATCGCGCCCGCTACTTCGGAGAGCCCTCGGAAGACAAATGGGCGGGTTACAAACTTGGCATCGTGCGTGGCGACGGTGATGAAAACGCAGCGTCTCATTATCATGGCCAGTGGGTGCTTAGCTGGAAAGGGACGGCGAAACTTACGCTTGGCGGCACGCATGGTCGCCTTCAAAGTGATGGGCGGAACCGCATTGTCGAAACTTTCACCGGCGATCGCCCTCTAGCTTGGGTAGAGTCACGCTCTCTCGACTATTCCGATGTCGCCTTCTACCGCCTTGAGGATGAAGCGGCGTTTCAGGCGGGAGAAAACTTTTCGCCTGATTTCGTTGATCTTGTATCGCGCTACAAGATCCTGCGCCCGCTCGACTGGAACAGGGTGAACGGCTCTCTCATCACTTCGTCGGACGAAATGATGCCCGCCGAAGCAAGTAGCTGGGAGAACGGCCCGCCCGTTGAAGCTCAGTTTGATCTGGCGGCCAAGGCCGGCGTCTCGTTGTGGCTCAATGTGCCTGCAATGATTGGTCTACCGAACGATCTCCGCGAAGCGGCGGTCGCCGCCAGCGCGCTCCCGGCGGCGGACGGCAAGCCGCAATGGAAGGTGCGTCAGGAGGCGCAGCTCGCCGTTTTCGAACAGGCGTTTGACCGGACGCTTGCCTCGACTGAATGGGATCGTCTCGCCCGCCGGCTGGTCTCTGCGCTAGAAGCGTCCAATTATCCAGAAAACCGACAGTTCTATCTTGAACTTGGCAACGAAACCTGGGGCACGCACTTCCTGAACGGGATATATTTCTGGGGCATGAAGGGCGGCTTTACGACGAAAACCGGCGTTTATCCGCCGGGCCAGCCGATGCAGGGACCCTACGGGTATTTTTCCGCGCGTCTCGCCTGCGCTTTTGGGAAGGCCCTTAAAGAGGCCGGACGGGAAGGGCAGGCCTGGACGGTGGTGATCAATTCGCAAACTGTCTGGCCGGACCAGACCAAAGGGGCGCTTGAGGGCGCAAAGACGTATCGCTGCGGCGCTGATACCCAGCCCATGAGCCGTTACGGGGTTTCTGTCACCGGCTATTGGGACGGTGGCTTCAAGTGGAACAAGAATAATCTGCTGTTCGGCGTGCGTCTCGGATACGACGCGTGGATCAAGCGCTGGCAGGATGAATTCAGGGCTGACAAAAATGCGCTCGCCCAGCGTATCGAAAACTATCTGACTGCGGACATGCCGGCGCCGATGAACAATTCCTATGTGGTTCAGCGCGCGCTTCAACATCAGGCGATCGCTGAAAGTTACGGCGCCCGTTTCATTGGTCAGTATGAAGGCGGCAGCCACGACAACATAGACGGTACGCTGAAGAAAACCGCTGGCGTGATGGATTTCGCCAGGGCGTTTATGGCCGGGGAACATACGGCCGCGATCATTCGAGATCAGGCGCAACGGATGAAGGAAGCGCTACCGGGTGCGATTAACGCCAACTATCATCATTGGGGGCCGTCCTACGATCCGTCCAAGCCATGGGATACGGCGCCGGTCTGGGACGCGTCGTCACCCGCCGCCCGGGCGATGAGCCAGCAGCTTCGGGCGCCGCAGTAAATACGTCCTGTCAGACTCCAAACGGTTTGAAAATGTCGTCGCCGACGCGGCGAGGCTTTCGCGTCTCGGCGTCAATCAGGCACCAGACCGTCAAAACTTTCGCCGCGGGTCTGGCGGCGCCGGGTTTTCTGATGTCCACGTGGCGCTCGTAACGCGCGCCGTCGGCTTCGCCGAGCCAGGTTCGGATTTCCACGGTCTCGCCTTCGCGCACCTCGTCGCGATAGTCGATTTCATGACGCAGCACGACCCAGAGATATTTTTGAAGGAGCTCAGGCCCTGCGATGCGCCGCCAATGGGCTGTGGCGACGTCCTGCGCCCAGACCAGATAAACCGCATTGTTGACATGCCCCAGCACATCAATATCGCCCGCTGCGGCGTTGCGGGTCATCATCGCCGCGCTGTCGAAATTGCGCGCGCCGGTCAGGTTTCCGCCGATGGCTTGAGGTTCGTTCATGAGGGCCTTCCTAGCAAATGCCGCGCTCAAGGAAACCGTTATTCAACACCTGCCGCCTACCGCTTGACCCTTCTGGCGGCGCGCTTATGGTCCGCCGCCATGCCTGAAGACGTCGAAGATCGCAAACCGCCGCAGGAACGCCCAGACGCCGCCGCGAAAAAGCCCGGCGGTCCGGCGAAGGCGAAGAGCGCCGAACGCGAGGCGCGCCTCGCCGAGGCGTTGCGGGAAAATCTGAGGCGGCGGAAAGCGCGAGCCGGCGACAGGAAAGAAGACTGAATGGACAAGCTAGCGATTATCGGCGGCCGGCCCCTTTACGGCGAGATCCCGATCAGCGGCGCGAAAAACTCCGCGCTCAAGGTGATGGCCGCCTCGCTGTTGACCGATGAGACGCTGACCTTAACGAATGTGCCGCGACTTGCGGATGTCGAGATGCTGATGCGCCTGCTCGACCAACACGGCGCCCGGTCGACTTTCGATGGTTCGACGCTGACTCTCCACGCGAAAGACATTGTCTCGACCGAAGCGCCTTACGATCTCGTTCGGAAAATGCGGGCGAGCTTCAATGTGCTGGGTCCGCTGCTCGCGCGCGAAGGCAAGGCCAAGGTCTCTCTTCCCGGCGGGTGCGCCATCGGCGCCCGTCCGGTGGATCTGCATTTAAAAGCGCTGTCGGCGCTTGGCGCCGAGATCGACCTCGACGCAGGCTACGTCATCGCCGCTGCGCCTGACGGCCTTAAAGGAGCGAAAGTATCCCTTCCGTTTGTGTCGGTTGGCGCGACGGAACACACCATGCTCGCCGCCGCGCTCGCGAAAGGGACGACAGTCATTGAAAACGCTGCGCGCGAACCGGAGATCGTCGATCTTGCGACCTGCCTCAATGCCATGGGCGCGCAAGTTGCGGGCGCCGGCACATCGACAATCATGGTTGAAGGCGTCGAGAAGCTCCATAGCGCGGAACATCGCGTACTGCCCGACCGGATCGAGACCGGCGCCTATGTGATGGCGGTGGGCGCGACCGGCGGCGAACTGACGCTCACCGGCGCCGACGCGCACCTTCTCGGCGCGGCCCTGAAAGTCCTCGAAGAGGCGGGACTGGAGATCGAGACCAACGGCGCCGGCTTCCGCGTCCGCCATCATCAGGAACGCTGCCGCGCGGTCGACATCGTCACCCAGCCGTTTCCCGGTTTTCCGACCGATCTCCAGGCGCAATTCATGGCGCTGATGGCGACCGCTGACGGCACATCAACCATCAAGGAAACGATTTTCGAAAACCGGTTCATGCATGCGCCGGAACTAGCGCGTATGGGCGCCAAAATCTCCGTTGACGGACAGACCGCGACCGTTCGCGGCGTAAGGCGTCTCAAGGGCGCGCCGGTGATGGCGACGGATCTGCGCGCCTCGATGTCGCTGGTGATCGCCGGGCTCGCTGCGGAAGGCCAGACCATGGTCAATCGAGTCTACCATCTTGACCGGGGCTTTGAACGGCTGGAAGAAAAGCTCCAGAATTGCGGCGCGCTGATTGAGCGCGTGAAGGACTGACAGGAGACCGCCCCCGTGACGTCGCTGAGAGATTACAAGCCCCTGCGCCTGATGGCCGGCGATGCGGAGGACCTCGGCGTCATCTCGGCCTGTCTGCAGGATGCGGTCGCCAAGCTCGGCGATTTCGCCTTTATCCCTGAAGAACGCCGTTTCGCCATTGTCGCCAACCGCTTCCTGTGGGAATGCGCCGGCGAGCGCCACGCCGGGCCGTTCGCCCGGGTGCGCGCCGGGCTCCATTTCGACGATGTAAAATCCGCCCGGTTCCAGCATTTGCGCACCGACGCCAAAGATGCGGTAGTCGAACTTCTCGCCCTTCGCTTCGAGCCGGGCGACGATGGGGCGGGCGAGATTATCTTCGATTTCGCCGGGGGCGGCGTCATCCGTCTCGAAGTCGAGAGCGTCAACGCCTATATGTCGGATATATCCGAGCCTTGGCGGACCCGCGCGAAACCGAAACACGAAAAGTAACTTCAACATGGCTATACGTCTGGACACCAGCGACGCCGGCTTTGCGGCGGCGTTTGACGCGTTCGTTGCGAAAGACCGCGATGGCGGCCGCGATGTGAGCGCGTCGGTGCGTGGCGTGATCGAGGCGGTGAGGGCGGATGGGTTTGCTGCGCTTCAACGGTTCACCCGCGAGTTCGACCGATTTGAGCTGACCGGCGAAAATCTGCGCATCGGCCCGCGAGAAATCGATGAGGCGGAAGCCGCCTGCGACAAGGCCGATCTCGAAACGCTGGATTTCGCCGCTGCGCGCATCCGCGCCTATCACGAAAAGCAGACGCCGCAGGATCTGCGTTATACGGACGATCAGGGCGTGACCCTCGGCTGGCGCTGGACGCCGGTCGATGCGGCTGGTCTCTATGTGCCGGGCGGCCGCGCCGCCTATCCCTCGAGCGTCCTCATGAATGCGATCCCGGCGAAGGTCGCGGGCGTCAAGCGCCTCGCCATGACAACGCCATCACCGAATGGAGACATGAACCCGCTGGTGCTGGCGGCGGCGAGACGCGCGGGCGTTGATGAAATCTATCGCATCGGCGGGGCGCAGGCGGTGGCGGCCTTGGCGTATGGCGCCGGTCAGATCGCGCCGGTCGATGTGATCGCCGGACCGGGCAACGCCTATGTAGCGGAAGCCAAGCGCCAGGTCTTCGGGCAAGTGGGGATCGACTCGATTGCGGGGCCGTCGGAAATTCTCGTCGTCGCTGACGGAAAGAACGACCCGCAATGGATTGCTGCGGACCTGTTAAGTCAGGCCGAGCACGATCCGTCCTCGCAAAGCGTGCTCATCACCGATGACGCCGCCTTCGCGGAAAAAGTGGCTGAAGCGGTCGGCGAACAGTTGGCGGCGAACCCGCGGCGGGAGATCGCCGAAGCAGCGTGGAAAAGCAATTCGGCGATTATCATCGTCAACGCGCTCGACGAGGCGCCGGCGCTTGTCGACCGGATCGCGCCGGAACATCTGGAACTCGCCGTCGCTGATCCAGAAGTATTGCTCGCTAAGGTGCGCCACGCCGGCGCGGTTTTTCTCGGACGTTACGCACCGGAAGCTATCGGCGATTATGTGGCGGGGCCTGACCACGTTTTGCCGACCGCGCGCGCTGCGCGTTATGCTTCAGGGCTTTCGGTGCTCGACTTCATGAAGCGCACCTCGATTATAGGCTGCGATGAAAAGGGACTTCAAAGAATCGGCCCCGCCGCCGCGCGGTTGGCAGATGCGGAAGGACTGCCGAGTCACGCTATGTCGATCCGTATACGTTGCGAAAAAACTTAACCGTCTGGACAAGGTAAGCGGTGTTTTAGGATTTTGGTTTGCCAACATGCTTTGCTGAATTTTCAGCGAATTGAGCATGTCTTCCTTGAATATTGTCAAATCCGCGCCGCTCAACTATGGTCCTGATTGTTGCGTACTGATGTTCAGGGATATGTTGCGAGGAACGCATGTTCGAACAGGTGGCGCAGGGCAAAACGCTTTTCACAAGTTACTCCATTCACGCTATTACCGGTGAGGTAATGGGTGTTAAAACCCGGTCGGAGACGGAAACGTCAGGTACGATCAGCGGCGGTCATGGGATGAATGTCGGCGGGACTGGCGCATCTTCGCCCGTCAGAGGCTCCATAGAAACGAAAACCACTCGCTTTCAGAGTTTGTTTTTAAAAGACGATGCCGGAAAAGAGCATTCAATTGAGCTGGTGAATTATCTCGTTCCTTGCCGGGAAGGGCACAAGCTCACCTTGTTGAGCCTGCATACAGGGTCAAACTCTGCCGGGCGGTACATCCACGCCTATAATCACAATACTGACCAACATGTCGAAAATGACGGCGCGGCTGCGAAATCAATGTTTCCGATGCTGATGCTTTTGGCGGCGGTTGCATTGCTCGGGTTTTTTGTCTTTCGCTCCGTATCGGCTGACCCGAACAATGATGGCTTCGAGGTGCTTGCCATGACGTTTATTGCAACCGGCTTGGGCGGGCTGGCGCTTTATGCAGGCGCTCATGTCATCGCCATGATCAAAGCCGGGCATGCGCGCGGGAACAGCGCTTACAAACAGTATTTGGCGTCGTTGTCCGCGGCAGGATAAATTGCTTCGGTAGATGGTGGCTAGAGTTTGTGTTCTCCGACCTAAGACTTGCCTGCGCCAGCTAACCGAAACTCCGCTCCCGTTTCCTTCCATAGCGGATATTTCTCCATCACCGATTGAAAGAGCGGCGAGGCTGTCAGTCCTTTCAGCCAGCGCTGGACATTTGGAATTGGCGCCGCGTCGAACCAGTTTTCATCGGCGATGCGGAACTGGCGGATGAAGGGAAAGGTCGCGATGTCGGCGAGACGGCGCTGGTCCCCGCACAAATATGAACGTCCCTCAAGTCGCGCTTCGAGTTTGTTGACGAAGGCCATCGCCAATTCGCGATGTTGTACCGGATCGGTGTCTTCGTAGCGCGCCGCATATTTATAACGGTCAAGATGATGCTTGAACGGGCCGTCGCATTCTTCGATCAGGCCGCCGGCGTCATTTTCCAGCCAGCCTTCAGGGTCATTTTGTTTTAGCGCCCAGCGCATGACGGCGAGGCTTTCGTCGATCACGCTTTCGCCGTCGATTAAAACCGGCACGGTTCCTTTCGGCGAGGCGCCCAGCATTTCCTGCGGTTTGTCGCGCAGGAGTATTTCCCGCAAGGCGACTTTGACGCCGCTCGCGACAATCGCCATCCGGGCGCGCATTGCATAGGGGCACCGCCGGAAGGAATAGAGAATGGGGGTGTCTGTCACGCCTCGTTCTTCTGCTTCACGCCGATATGCCGTTCTCCCCGGGCGTCGGCGAGTTCCACCTGTTTCTGGCGTTCGGCGAAGGCGCGCTTTTGCGTCTCGGAATATTCGCCGTAGCAGGTGGGGCAGGAAACCCCTTCGACAAAATGCGGCGAGGCTTTGTCTTTTTCTGTGATCGGCCGGCGGCAGGCGCGGCACTGGTCGTAAGAACCCGGCGCAAGATCGTGACCGACAGACACGCGCTGATCGAACACGAAACATTCCCCCCGCCAGAGGCTTTCCTGCTCAGGCACCGTTTCAAGATACTTGAGGATGCCGCCTTTCAGGTGCACGACATCTTCTATGCCTTCCGCCCGCAGGAAGGCTGTCGATTTCTCACAGCGGATGCCGCCAGTGCAGTACATGGCGACTTTCTTGATGTCGTTCTCTTCTCGGAATTTGCGAAACCATTCGGGAAACTCCCGGAAGGACGCCGTGTGCGGATTGATCGCGCCCTTAAAGGCGCCGATTGAAACTTCGTAGTCGTTGCGCGTGTCGATCACGAGCGTATCGGGATCGGAAATCACCCTGTTCCAGTCATGGGGCTCTACATAGCGCTCATGACTGCGCGCGGGATCGATATTCTCGACCCCCATGGTGACGATCTCTTTCTTCAGGCGGACTTTCATCCGGTGAAAGGGGTTCTCGTCCGTATAGGATTCCTTCCAGTCGAGTTCGGCGCATCCGGGCAGGGCGCGCAAGGCGGCGAGCACCGCATCAACGCCCTCGCGCGGTCCGGCGATGGTGCCGTTCACCCCTTCGCGGGCGAGGAGGATGGTCCCGAAGACCTGAGACTTCATCGCCGTTTCAAGAATGCCCGCCCGATAACCGGCGTAATCGGGCAACGCAGTAAACTGATAAAGAGCGGCGACGACAATTTGAGACATGCCCAGCGTCTTACGACAGCAGGGCTTTGGGCTCAACGCCCGTCAGAATCCGTACACCAGTGTGGCGCGGGCGACCTCGTCAGCGTTGACGCGGCCCGCGGGCGGGTTTGTCTCGTAGCGGTATTCAAAGGAAAGCCCCATGGAGATCGAGTCCGTGAGCTGTGTGGTCACAGCGGTGATCGATTGGTAGCTGGTTGTCGGTTCGGTCCAGGTGACATTGAAATCCTGTTCGAAAGCGACGCCGTCGCGGATCGCCCAGTCGATCTCAACGGACCCGTAGGCGGCGAACTGTTTCTCGACTTCGTCGCTCATGGCGATCGGCGAGTAGCGATAACCGGGGCCGCCTTCGGCTTTGAGCGTAAAGGCTTCGGACTGGTGGAAATAATGGCCGAGACCGGCGCCCGCGAAGAGCCTGTAGTCGAAGCCGGAGAAGTCGTCATTCTCATAAGAGATGCGCCCATATGAGTAGGTGCGATCGCCGAAATTATAATCGAGCTTGTAGGCGAGCCCCCATCGGCGTTGATTAGCGTCGCCATTCGTCTCGGCTATATCGGCGAACGCCTTGAAGTTGTGCGTCCAGGGGCCGGCGATGCGCGCCGCATCGAGCTTGAGGCCGAATGAAGCATTGTCGGAATTGCCCGATGCGTATGATGCGCCCGCCTGGATTTTCCCATCCCAGGGTTTGATGGCGAAATAGCCGCCTGCCGTTTTCGGCGCGGGGGCGTCCGGCGTTTGCGGTTCTTCGGGCGCTTCAGGCGGCGTTAAGGCGGCGACATAAGCCGCCGTCGCGGCGTCTATACCCGCTGTGTAATCCGGGAAGACTGCTTTCGTTGCCCTGGCGACCGCCTCGACCTCGTTCACATCGCCGCTGTCGGCGGCCGCTTCAAGGAGGGCGCGCGCCAGATCGGGGATCGGCGCCGTCTCTTCAGCCGTCGCAGGCGCTGCGGCGGATAAGGCGATGATAGCGGCGGGGATTAAAGTCTTCATGGGCGCGCTCGCGGCTTACTGGACAACGGGCACAGTTAGACGATTCGAATGACCGCCTCAGCCCCGTGACGGCGGGAGATTGCGCGGCTACAAGAACATGTGCGATTCGGAGGCGGCATGGCCGAAAATGACGGCGAAAGCGGCGACTTCCACATCGTCAAGATCGATCTTGACGAGCGCTCGCTTGCGCCCGCAACCGCCGATATCGAGCATGAGCGCAAAGTCGCGATTTACGATCTGCTTGAGGAAAACTATTTCCGGCCGGTTGGCGCCGAAAACGGTCCGTTTGAGCTTTATCTTTCCAATGTGGAGCGCCGTCTCGTATTCGACGTGCGCCGGAAGGGCGGTGCGGCGCTGGGTCAGATGCACCTGTCGATGACGCCGTTCCGGAAAATCATCCGCGACTATTTCATGCTTTGCGAAAGTTATTACGATGCGATCCGCAACGCCGCCCCGGCTCAGATCGAAACCATCGATATGGCCCGCCGGGCGATGCACAATGAAGGCTCTGAAATCCTGCGCGAGCGATTGCAGGACAAAATCGGGCTCGACGAGAATACGGCGCGGCGGCTGTTCACCCTGATTTGCAGCTTTCACATGCGGTGAGAAAGAAACTGTTCATGACGCAATCGGTCCTCTTCGCCTGCAATATGAACTCGGTTCGCTCGCCGATGGCGGCGGCGTTGTTGCGACTTCGCGGCGGGGATATCCGCGTTGACTCCGCCGGCGTCTATGAGGGCGGGCTCGATCCGTTTGTGGAACTGGTCATGGGCGAACTCGGGGTCTCGATGGGAGGGCATGAGCCCAAAACCCTCACCGATGTCGATCTGGGCAAGGTCGATCTGCTGATTGCGCTGACTCCGGAAGCGGCGGCCGAGGCGCGGCGCTTTCTTCCCCGTGACTCGATTGAGTTCTGGGACATTGAGAACCCTTCCGAAGAGCGGGGCGACAGGGACGCGCTTCTGGAGGCCTATCGGCGCGTGCGCGACGCGCTTTCGGCCCGGCTTAAGGCCCGATTTCCGGAATTACAGGAAAAGCCTTGATTTTGAGCGCGTTCGGACCCATTTTCCCGCCGCGTCGGCGGAGGGGCCCGATTCCGGCGCAAATCGTAGATTGAGGACTTGATGGCGAAAGAAGAACTACTTGAATTCGAAGGCACGGTTGAGGAATTGCTGCCTAATGCGACGTTCCGCGTAAAGCTGGAGAACGATCACGAGATCATTGCGCACACGGCTGGCAAAATGCGCAAGAACCGCATTCGCGTGCTCGCAGGCGACAAAGTGCTTGTCGAAATGACGCCATACGACCTCACCAAGGGCCGCATCACCTATCGCTTCAAATAATCCGGGTCGCTGATGACGGCGCCGCGTCTCATTCTCGCCAGCGCCAGCCCGCGCCGCAAAGCGCTGCTCGAACAGATTGGGGTTGCGCCCGACGAGATCATTCCCGCCGACATTGACGAAACGCCATACAAGGGCGAGCTCCCGCGCGATCACGCCTTGCGGCTTGCGCGTGAAAAGGCCGGAAAAATCGCCGCGTCGCATCCGGACGCGTTCGTCCTCGGTTCGGATACCGTGGTCGGCTGCGGGCGGCGCATTTTGCCGAAAGCGGAAGACGAAGCGTCAGCCCGCGCGTGCCTTGCGCTTCTGTCCGGCCGGGCGCATCGCGTCTTTTCAGGTGTTGCGCTCGCAAAACCGGATGGGACGGTTTCCGAGCGGGTCGTCGAGACGCGCGTCAAGGTGCGCCGCCTGACCGAAAGGGATATCGAGGAATATGTCGCCAGCCGGGAATGGGACGGCAAGGCCGGCGGCTACGGCATTCAGGGCCGCTTTGAAAAGCATATTATTTCGCTTGCCGGATCCTATTCGAACGTTGTCGGCCTGCCGCTCTACGAGACCGCCAATCTTCTTGCGGGCGTGGGCCTTGTCGCCCGATGAAGAGAACGCTCATCATCGAGTGCGGCGCGGCGGCGACGAGAGCCGCGCTGACCGAAGGTGAAGAGGTTGTCCGCTTCTGGTTCGGGCCGGCCCGGGGCGATGAAGCCGACGACAACGAACCGCGTACAGGGCGGCGGTTCGCCGGAAGGGTCAAATCCATCAACAAGGGGCTTGCCGCCGCATTCGTCGACATCGGCGACGGGCGCGACGCCTACCTGGCGCTGAATAACAAGAACGAAGCGCTCGTTATTGACGGCGCGTTGATTGGCGTCGCCGTTAAATCGCCGCCGCGTCAGGGCAAGGGCGCCGCGCTGAAATTTCTCGAAGATCAAACGCTTGATTGCGAAACGCCGGGCAGGCTCGGTCCTGTCGAGGATGCTGCGATTGAAGCGGCGCGTTCAATCGGCGAAGGCGCTGATGAGATTGTCGTCGATGATGGCGCAGCCGTCTCGGCGTTGAAAGCGGCTGCAGTCACGCTGGCGATCCGTCATGAAACGAGTCCTGCGGCGCTGTTTGAAACCTATGGCGCTGAAAGCGCGCTTGACGAGGCGTTTGAACGCGTCGTCGCTTTGCCGGGAGGCGGGCGTGTGGTGATCGATGAGGCTCAGGCCTTGACCGCCATCGATGTCGATACGGGCGGCTTGAGTGCGGCTTCGCCGCAAAGGTTGCGTGAGAAAATCGCCTTTGCGGCCGCTGACGAAACCGCGCGCCAGATCCGTCTGCGGAATATCGGCGGTCAAATAGTGATCGATTTTCCCACGATCAGCGGCGATGCGGCGCGAAAGCGTTTTAACGAACAGCTGAGAAAGGCGATGGCGCGTATCGAAGGCGCCGGGGCGTTCGGATTTTCCAAGTCGGGGCTATACGCTTTCACCGCGCCTCATAACGCCCAGTCGCTGCTGGAGCGGTTTACCGAGCCCGCGCCGTTCGCTCCTGTATCGGGGCGTCGCTTCACGCTGGACTGGGCGGCGAAATCGGCAATGCGCGCCTTGGAGCACCGTTTGCGGGCGCACCCGCAAATACGTCTTCGGTTGGAGACAGGTTCTTCGCTGTACGCCTATATAAACGCGCATGGCCTGTGGACGCAGCGGCTCAACGAGCGTTACGGTGCGCGCTTCGACTGGATTGCGGATGAGGCGCTGGAGGAGAGGGGCTTTGAACTTGCCGAGCAATGACAACGCCAGGGGCGATCAGGCGGCGGCTGTCTGTCCCATATGCGAAGCGCCGCTGGTCAAAGACTACGCGCCGTTCTGCTCAAAGCGCTGCGCCGATGTCGACCTCCATCGCTGGCTTTCCGGTCGTTACGCCATCCCTGCAGGCGAGGATGACAGCGACGGCGTTGCAGAGAGCCCCGAGGAAACCTGAAATTCACTATCCCTCTTGACGCGGCTGAGACATTGAGTAATATTCAACTAAAAGGTTGAGTAAATATATGCAGCATGCGCTCGATCACACGATGACGGCGCTCGCCGATCCGACACGGCGGGCGATCCTGCAGAAGCTCGCCAAAGGCGAGGCGCGGGTGACGGCGCTCGCGGCGCCGTTCGACATGTCGCTCAACGCCGTCTCGAAGCACATCAAGATTCTTGAACGCGCCAATCTCGTGCGGCGCCGGCGAGAGGGGCGCGAGCACATCCTCTCTTACAACCCGAAACCGCTCGATGCGGCGTCGTCATGGATCGACAAGCAGCGCGCCGCCTGGAGCAGCCGTCTCGACACGCTCGAACGGCTGTTGGCCGCGGAGGACGAACAGAAGAAAGGAAAGAAGCGATGAGCGAGTATGGCGAACAGATCGATGAGAACACCGTTCGTTTCCGGCGCGTCCTGCCAGGGCCGATCGAACGTATCTGGGCCTGGATTACAGAGGAAGACAAACGCAGGCTCTGGCTCGCCGCCGGCGAAACGGAATTGCGCGAGGGCGGCAAGGCGGAACTGTTCTTTGACAATTCAACGCTGACGACGCCCGATGACGCGCCGCCTGAAAAGTACAAGGATTATTGCGGTGAAACGAAGTTCGTCGGCGAGGTGCTGGAAGCCGATCCGCCGCGCCTCATCCGGTTTACATGGCCGGAAAGTAACGGCGAAGTGAGTGAGGTGGTCTTCGAACTCGAAGAGCAGGGCGGCAAGGTTGTCTTTACCCTGACCCATAAAAAGCTGGCGACTCGCAAGGATTTGATCGGCGTTTCAGGCGGCTGGCACACCCACCTCGATATCCTGGCTGCGAAGCTTTCGCAGGCGGATCCGGGCCCGTTCTGGTCGAAAATCGTGCGCCTTGAGGCGATCTACGAGGAGCGGATCAAAGCATAAGCGCCTGCGGCGAAGCGACGACGCGCATCGATAACCCGCGATTAACGTTCATGGACATACCCTTGAAATTGTGAGACTGTAACACGACTTGCAGGGGATAAGGCAGCAGGGGATCTGATGTCATTCCGGATGGACAACTGGAGATCGCGTTTTGCGGCGGTTCTTGTCGCCGCGGCAGTTGCATTCGCCCTGTCCAACATTCTCGTCGCTGCGCACGCCGCTCAATATGGCGACGGCCCTCATGACCATAACGGCAAGGCCTGCGTGCTCTCGCTCGCAGCGCCGGGTGGACATAAGGTTATTGAGACAGCGGCGTTTGGCTTCATCGCTATTGTCGCGGTCTGGCGTGTTGGCGCACAGATCGCCCAGACGGAACGCGCTCGGCTTGTTGTTCGCGCCGCCCGTCCTCGCGGTCCTCCCTGCCTTTAATCAATCCGAACTCGAACAGTTGGTTTGATTGACGCCGAAGCGGCGCGCTTTTGCGCAATGCCGTCGGTGAAGGCAAGGGAAATGAAGAGTCATGAACAGGAAAATATGGTTATCAGGCGCTGCGGCATTGGCCGTAACGGCGCCGGGCGTCTCATTGGCGCAGGAGACAGAGGTGAAATCAGACGACGAACTCATCGTTACGGGTTCGCCGATTACACACCCCGAACATAAATCGATTATCGCCGCGTCGGTGTTGACCGAAGACGAGCTCGCCACCATGAGCGAATCTTCACTTGGCGAACTCCTTCGCCGGGAGCCGGGCATCTCGTCGACATTTTTCGGACCGGGTGCGAGCCGTCCGGTCATTCGCGGTCAGCGCGGCGATCGCATCAGCGTGCTAGACGCTGGCATCGGGGCTATCGACGCTTCTTCGGTAAGCGACGACCATGCCGTGGCGGTTGAGCCGGCGACGGCTCAACGCGTCGAAATCGTGCGCGGGCCGGCGACCCTGTTTTACGGCAGTTCCGCTGCCGGCGGCGTCGTCAACGTGTTTGACGGGCGCATACCCGACAGCGTCCCCGAAGGGGGGATCGACGGGGCCGTACGTTCGACATACGGGTCGGTTAACGATTCTATCGAAGCGGCGGGCGGTTTCGACATCGACGCCGGCAAGGTCGGCGGCGCCAATCTGGTGATTCATGGCGACGGCTTTTATCGCGACACGGCGGACTACGACATTCCGGGCTTTGCGGAATCCGAACTGTTCCGGGCGATGGAAGAAGAAGAGCACGAACATGAGGAAGACGACGAAGATCACGACGAGGATGAACACGAGCACGAGGAGGAAGAAGAGGCTTTTGGCTTCGTGCCGAATACGTCATTACAGACCAAGGGCGGCGCCGTCGGCGCCTCGCTGGTGTTTGATAACGGGTTTTTAGGCGTCTCCGGCAGCACCTTGCGTTCGCTCTACGGCGTGCCGGGGCACCATCATCATCACGAAGAGGAGGGGCACGAGGACGACGATCACGAAGATGAAGACCATGAGGAAGATCACGACCATGAAGAAGAAAGCGTTCTGATCAAGCTCAAGCAACAGCGCTTCGACCTCATGGGGGAGGTCAATCAGGACTTCTTTATTTTCAAAACCGTCAAGATGCGATTTGGTTATGCTGACTACCAGCATCAGGAGCTCGAAGGCGATGAAATCGGCACGACCTTCAATAATGAAGGTTATGAAGGCCGGCTTGAACTGGTCGAACAGGATATGGGCGACTTCCGCGGCGCTTTCGGGTTCCAGTTCAAACACCGCGATTTTGAAGCAATTGGCGAGGAAGCGTTCACACCGCCGAACGTCACCAATCAGTTCGGCGTTTTCACCGTTCGCGAATATGAAAACGGTATCTGGCACTTCCAGGCGGCGGGCAGATATGAACATTCGAGCACGAAAGCGGAATCGATCGGTCTTGAGCGAACGTTCGATAATTTCAGCGTTTCGGCAGGTATTGGCGTCGAACCAACCGAAAACCTCTTCATCGGGATTAACGCGTTGCGGACCGAGCGAGCACCGGCGGCTGAAGAGCTGTTTTCGGACGGCGCGCATCTGGCGACCAGCCAGTACGAACTCGGCGACCCAACCCTGAATGAAGAAGTCGCGCGCGGCGTCGAAGCGACATTCCACATCGACTTGGGCCGTTTTTCCGTGCATGTGGACGGTTTTTACACCGACTACAAGGATTACATCGCGCTCATTCCGAACGGAGATGAAGTCGATGAATTGCCGGTGTTTGAATTCGTCGCGCATGATGCGGTCTTCAAAGGCTTTGAAGCGGAACTAAACGCTGACCTATTCTCGGTCGGGCAGTTCGACGTAACCGGCCGCGCCCAGGTCGATTATGTGCGGGCCAACTTCAAGGACGGCGGCGGAGATGCGCCGCGCATTCCGCCGCTGCGGTCCATTCTTAGGTTGGATGCGAGATCGCCGATCGTCGATTTCATGGGCGAGGTCGAAATCGCGGCGGATCAGGACAGAACGGCCGCCTATGAGTTGCCGACTGAGGGCTACACGCTCGTCAATTTCGGCGCGACGCTCCGGCCATTTGAAGCAAATAGCGGATTGTCGGTCCAGCTCCGCGCTGACAACGTCACCAACGAAGAGGCGCGGCTCCACACATCTGCGTTGAAGGACATTGCGCCTCTGCCGGGCCGCAATTTCAAAGTAACGCTGCGCGGGGAGTTCTAAAGCTAACGGGCGGCGTCATTGGCGCCGCCCTATTGTGTTTGTGTTGATCAAGTGTTGGCTCGTCGCGGATCTGTAGGCGTTTCCGCAGTGGTCTGCTTGCGGGGGCGATCGTGGAAGCTTTAAATATTTCCGAGCCGGCGATCATCGCCAGCATTATCTCAGCCATGGTTGCGAGTGCAGGCGTGATTGCTGTTGTACTTAATGCTAGCTGGGCGGACCGGCATCGCGATGCGGTTACGTCATTCGCATCCGGCATGCTCGTGACCACAGCGATCATGCACCTCATGCCCGAGAGCCTCGGCATATCGCATTGGGGCGCGCTCTTTATCTTGGTGGGCTATCTTGCCTTGTCAGTCAGCAACTGGCTCGTAGACCGGATCGCAACCGCTGGGGGCGACAGGCGCATTGCCGCCGTCGTTCCCATCGTTGGTGTCGGGTTTCATTCTTTTGTTGATGGGCTGGAGTATACGGTTCTGTTTGCGCATGAACTTTTTACAGGCTTGATCGCAACTGGCGGTTTGATTGCTCATGAGTTTGCCGAGGGCGTTATCGTTTTCGCGATATTGCGGGCGTCAGGAAGGGGTGCGTTAATCTCTGCGATCGGAGCGTTGATGCTAGCCGCGGCAGCGACGCCAATCGGTGCTGTGGTGGCGCTCGAGTTTTTCTCTCCCATGAGTGTGAATGCGATTGGCTGGTTGATGGGTTTTGCAGCCGGCGCCTTATTATATGTCGGCGCTAATCATTTACCGCAACAGTTGCGATCGAAGGAAAGCGCGATTCATATGCCGGCATTCCTTATTGCAGTGACGATTGCGGCTGTGCTCGCACTGTTGCACGCCTCCGGCGAAGAGATGGCGCATTAAACCAATTATGCAATTCAAAGTAACCCTGCGCGGCGAGTTTTAGGGTGGGAAGATCGCGACTATTCGATCTTCCCATTCGTTAGGGCGCTGGGGGCTGATATCGCCCGCCGGGGAGCGTTAAAGCCGGCGGGCGACCTCGGAGGCGCGAGCTAGTAGACTTGCGTTTCCGAGGATTGCGGAATTACGAGCTGAGCGAATTTCTGACGCTCGACCGTGTCAAGCTTGTCGTCGTCATTGGCGTCGGCTTCATCGAAATCAGCGATGCGCGCTTCGATGAGTTCGCTCTTGGAGACCAATTCATCGCCATTGCTGATGGCGGCGAACTTTTCTTCCGCTGCGGTTTCCAGCGCCGCCCGCTCGGCTTCGCCGACGGTGCTGTTGTTAATTGATTGAGCGTCGGCGGGATTTTTCGCCGCTTGATAGGCGAGAAACTCCTCCCGATCGAGGGCGCCGTTGTCATTGAGATCGGCTTCACTGAACTCAGATTCAGCAAAACGCATTGCATCGTCCCGCGTAGTCACTTTTGCCGCGTCGGCCGCTTGAACGTCTGTCGGCGCGATGGCGTCGACGTCATGTAGCGATGAAGTTTCTTCCTGCGCGCATGCCGCGGCTGTTGCGATAATGAGCGTCGATATGCCTGTTATGACCGATTTAATCATGGATTAGCTCCTTGAGCATAATCCCCTCTGCACAAATGAGACGCAACGTGCAGGTCTTTATATAAAGGTCGAATTTGACGATGTTAGTTAAGCATTCGTCATGAACGATTCGTAATGACGGTTAACATCTCGCGTGCAGACTTTATTCGAACATCTCGCGCAGGTTCACTGAAGACCGTTCGCCGATCTTGTCGAAATTTTCCTCGAGCCATTTGTCGGCGACAGCCCGGCCCCTTTCTTTTAATTCGGCAAGAAAACGCCAGTCCGTGCGGAATTTACTGGAGACGTCGTAGTCTTTGAGCGCCTCGTCCGAGCGAATCGAATGAACCCGGATGTTGTGCAGCCGATCGCGGTGTTCTTCCTTTATCCAGCCGTCATCCAGCAGTTTATGGACGAAACTGATGGCGCGCAGCTCCCTTAAGAGCGATGAATTGAAGCTGATTTCATTGATGCGATTCATGATTTCCGCCGCCGTCGTCGGAACTTCGTCGCGTTCAATGGGATTGACGTGAACAATAACGATGTCAGAGGTCTTTGCTTCGTAAAAAAACGGAAACAGCACCGGGTTTCCCATATAGCCGCCATCCCAATAATGCTCGCCTTTCACCTCCACGGCCTTGAACAAAAAGGGCAGGCAGGTCGAAGCGCAAACGACATCGGTCGACATATCCTTGGTGTTGAAGACATGAACCTTGCCGGAACGGACATTGGTTGCGGAAATGAACACCTTTGTCGTTTTGCAGTCCCGAAGACTTTCGAAATCGATGGCGTCGTTGAGAATATCCCGCAAGGGATTGATGTCGAATGGGTTGAATTGATAGGGCGAGAGCGCCCGGGTCATGATGTCGAACATCGAATAGGAGAAGGCGTTGACGAAATCCGCAGCGCCATCGTTCAGCGGGAACGGGTTGGCTCGCACCGGGCTGTAAAGCGCGCCGGCCTCGCTGATGCGTTTCCAGAGCCGGTCAAGCGTTTCGCGAGCGCCTTCGCAGCCGCCCTTGTGAATGCCATAGGCGACCGCCGCGGCGTTGACCGCTCCGGCGCTCGATCCGGAGATCGCTTCGACGCCAAGCCGGTCGTCTTCCAGAAGCCGGTCAGCGACGCCCCAGGTGACAGCGCCGTGGGCGCCGCCGCCCTGAAAGGCGAGGTTGATCTTTTTGGGTTTGGCTTTCGCCATTATTTCGCGACCCAGCCGCCGTCGATTTGATATGCGGCGCCGGTGATAGAGGCGGCGTTGTCGGAGGCGAGGAATACGGCCAGCGCGCCGACCTGTTCGACCGTCACGAATTTTTTCGTGGGCTGGGCTTCGAGGATCACCTTCTGAACGACGTCCTCTTCGGTCATGTTGCGCGCTTTGGCGGTGTCGGGAATCTGCGCTTCAACGAGCGGCGTTTTTACATAACCGGGGCAAATCGCGTTGCAGGTGACGCCATGTTCTGCGCCCTCAAGGGCGACCGTCTTGGTGAGGCCGACAATGCCGTGCTTCGCCGCCACATAGGCCGACTTGAAGGGCGAGGCGACCAGCCCGTGCGCCGAGGCGATGTTAATGATACGCCCGTGTCCGCGCGCCTTCATGCCGCCAAACGCCGCCTTGATCGTATGGAATGAAGACGAAAGATTGATCGCAATGATTGCGTCCCACTTGCCTTCAGGAAAGTCTTCGATCGGCGACACATGCTGGATGCCCGCATTGTTCACGAGTACGTCGACCTGGCCGAACGCGGTTTGCGTTTCCGCGATCAGTTCGCGGATCTCTTCAGGCTTTGTCATGTCGGCGCCGTTATAGAGAACCTTGACGCCGTATTTGTCCTCCAGCCCGCTGCGGATCCCCTCGATTTCGCCTGCGTCGCCAAATCCGTTGAGCGTCACATTATAGCCCTCGGCGGCGAACGCGGTCGCGACGCCGAGCCCTATCCCCGAAGTGGAACCAGTAATAACGGCGTTCAACGGTTTGCTCATGGAAGCCTCCTTGAGGGCTGGGTGTAAGATGGCCGCAAGATATGTATTGCACTGCACAAGAGCAACCGCGACATGTTCGCAGTGGAACGCGCGCTTTTTTGCCATTCTTTCCCGCGCAATCGGCTGATCAGCGGTAGGCTGGGGATGCGCTTTGACTTATTGTCCACCCAACTAAACAAAACCGAGAGGACGTTTCCATGAGACTTCTCTTCCTGACAATGCTCGCCGTACTGTTCGCAGCGCCAGCCAAGGCCCAGATGTCGGTTTCAACCTTTGGCGCGACCGACGCAGTCGAGTGTTATCGGAACGCCGCAAGCGAGGTTGCGCGCGACACGGGGCCTTGTGACGCCGCGTTGCGCGACAGCGCGACCAAAAAGCGCGACCGGATCAAGACCCTCGTCAATCGCGGGATCATCCATAACCGCAACAGCGATATTGCAAAGGCGGTCGCGGATTTCGACGCCGCGCTTGCGATGGATGGCGGCCTCGCCGAAGCCTATCTCAATCGCGGCAACAGCCGGTTTCTTGCGAGCGACTATGCGTCGGCGCTTGACGATTATGAAAAAGCGCTGCGCCTCGGCGTCTCGAAACCCTGGGCGGCGTGGTACAATATCGGCCTCGTTCACGATGCGCGGAAAGAAAGCGAAAAGGCCCGCGACGCTTATGAAAAGGCGCTCGCGTTGAAGCCTGATTTCTCGCTGGCGCAGGAAAAACTGGCGAGGCTGGATTGACCTTCGTCACCCATCTTGAGTGCTCCTATACGGGCGAGCGCTACAGGGCGGGCGAGGTTCACGGGCTTTCTGCCGCCGGAAAGCCTTTGCTGGTTCACTACGATCTCGGCCGGATCGGCAAGGCGCTGACCAAGAAAGAGCTGACCGCGCGGCATGGCGGCTTCTGGCGTTACCGGGAATTCCTGCCGGTCAGCCATGAACAAAACCGTATTTCCCTTGGCGAAGTGATGACGCCGCTCATCCGCCTGAAACATACCGAAGAAAAGCTCGGCGCGCGCGGCGGGATCATCGTCAAGGATGAGGGAAGGCTTCCCACCGGTTCGTTCAAGGCGCGGGGGCTGGCGCTCGCCGTATCGATGGCGAAGGAACTCGGGCTCTCCCATCTCGCCATGCCCACCAACGGCAACGCCGGGGCGGCGATGGCCGCCTATGCGTCCGCTGCGGGAATGAAGACGACGATCTTCTGTCCCGACGACACGCCGCCGGTGAATGTGGAAGAGATCGCGCTGCAGGGCGGCGACGTCTACCTCGTGAACGGCCTCATCAATGATTGCGGCAAGATTGTCGGGGAAGGAAAGGAGAAGGCCGGCTGGTTCGACGTTTCGACCCTGAAAGAGCCCTATCGCATCGAGGGTAAGAAAACGATGGGGCTCGAACTCGCCGAACAGCTGGACTGGGAGTTGCCGGACGCGATTTTCTATCCGACCGGCGGCGGAACGGGGCTGATCGGCATGTGGAAGGCGTTCAACGAACTTGAAGCGATCGGCTGGATCGGCCGCAAGCGACCGAAAATGATCGCCGTGCAGGCGGCGGGCTGCGCCCCCATCGTCAAGGCGTTCGAGGCGGGGGAGGAACATGCGCCGCTCTGGGAAAATGCGCAGACGGCGGCGGCGGGCATTCGCGTACCGGCGGCGGTGGGCGATTTTCTGATCCTGCGCGCCGTGCGCGCCTCAGGCGGGTACGCCATGGCGGTCGCCGAAGAAGCGATCTTTGAAGCGCGTGACCGCATCGCGCGGGAGGAGGGCTTACTCTTGTGCCCGGAAGGCGCCGCGACATTCGCCGCTTACGAACAATCCCTGAAAGAGGGGCGTATCTCCACATCAGACCGCGTGGTGTTGTTTAACTGCGCGACAGGCCTCAAATACCCGATGCCGCCGGTCTCGAAGTTCATCGACCGCGCGAAGCCGGTCGACTATTCGCAATTCAAGTGAGGCGCATATGACACCCGTTCACGCAATCATGGTGCTGATTATTCGCCTTTGGGCGTCCTGGATTTTTATCCATGCGCTTCTGGCAACGCCTTTTTATTTTAGCGCTTTTCTGGATAATGATGTCGCGCCTAGCGCGGCAAGTGTTGCATGGCTGATTAATTATATCGTCGGCGTTATCATCGGCGTTGCCGGCTGGCGGCTGGCTCCAAAATTAGCACGGCTTGTTTACAAGCCGCAGGGACAATCTGATAATCAAGTTAATGTAGACGCGGAAACTCTGGTGGCCGCCGGAGGTTTTTTGATCGGCAGCTATTACCTTGTGCAATACGTTCCTCAACTGATTGGGCAAGTGGGAGCAATGATGATTGAAAATAGCAAACAGGATCCGGCGGCGCCGTATGAGCTTGGCAACCTGAGATCGCAAAGTGTCAATTTCCGGCAATTGGCTACAGATATAATGGTTATCGCCGCCGCCTCATTCATGGCGTTCAGGCCGTGTTATCTTGCACGCGTTTTCTCATGGCTGCGCTCCGCAGGACAGTATGAGGCGCAGCGGACGCCCAGGGAAGGAGAGGCGGGTTAATCGCCCGGTATGAATCGATGATCAAAACGCTCGCAACCATCACTGTACTGATCGTCGCCGCGCTTCACGCCGGCTTTCTGGCGCTCGAAATGTTTTATTGGGATCATGAAATCGGACGGAAAGTGTTCTCGATGACAGCGCAGCAGTCCGCGGACACCGCGGTCCTCGCCGCCAATCAAGGGCTTTATAACGGGTTCCTTGCGGCGGGGCTGTTGTGGGGGCTTTTCGCGGGCAAGCGCGATGTCGTGGTTTTCTTTCTGCTCTGCGTGATCGTTGCGGGCGTCTTCGGCGCTGTGACGGCGAAACCGACGATCCTATACACACAGGCCGCGCCCGCAGCACTGGCGCTGGTTCTCACCCTGATGGCGCCGGGCAAACGTCAAAAGCTCCACAAGGCGTAGGAGCCATTTCCTTCCTTATCCAAAATCTGTATGCCGCTGTGCATGAACGGTCCCGATCCTCAAACCATCCATCCCCTTGAAGGCGTTTCTCAGGTCGCATTCCTGAAACCGGTCGTCGATCATCCGATGATCGAGATTGGCGATTATACCTATTACGACGATCCGGCCGGCCCCGAGCGGTTTGTCGAAAAATGCGTGCTCTATCACTTCGAGCATATGGGCGACCGGCTTTCTATTGGCCGCTTCTGCGCCATTGCCGCGGAGGTCCGGTTCATCATGAATGGCGCCAATCACTCGATGGACGGCTTTTCGACCTATCCGTTCGCGATCTTCGGCAAGGGCTGGGAAGAGCAGGGGCTCGACTGGTCGAAGAACGGGCGCGGGGATACGGTCATCGGCAACGATGTGTGGATCGGGCGCGGCGCGACGATCATGCCCGGGGTGACGGTCGGCGACGGCGCGATTGTCGCGACCGGTGCGGTTGTCGCCGCTGACGTGCCCGCTTACGGGATCGCCGCCGGCAACCCGGCAAAGGTGGTCAAACACCGCTTTCCGCCCGACATCGTCGAGCGTCTGCTGGCCGTCGCCTGGTGGCGCTGGCCTGTGGAAAAAATTACCCGCAATCTCCCGGCGATACGCGGGGCGGACATCGAAGCGCTTGAAAAAGCAGCGTAAATTCTTCCTTTCCGAGAATCTGACAGTTACGCCAGAAAATTTTACTCGACAAAAGAACAAAAAGGGAATATGGAACATAAGACGAACAAGCGAGAGGAGATCTTATGGAAAACGAAACCTTGCGCGACGTCGTCGGACTCGGCGTACTCATGATGGTGATTGGCGCGGCGCAGCTTTGGGGCGCGCTGTTGGGGGCCTGACGCTCCCTCTTTCATTGCTGCTTTAACCCCGCCTCGCTGGGAGCCGATCCGCCATGCCGGAGACTTTCATCCATCTCCATCTTCATTCGGCCTATTCCCTGTCGGAAGGCGCGATCCCCGTCGCCCGGCTCAAGGATCTCTGCCTCAAGGCGCAGATGCCGGCGGTCGCGGTTACAGACACCAACAATCTCTTCGGCGCTCTTGAGGTCTCGACGACGCTCGCCGGCGCCGGGATCCAGCCGATCATCGGGATCGAGCAGTCTTTCGCCGCCGATGGGTTCGGCCTGCATCTGGCGCGCGGCGAACGGCATCCCTCGCTCGTCCTCCTCGCCCAGTCGGAGGCGGGCTACAAGAACCTCTTGAAGCTCACCAGCGACGCCTTTCTCAACTCGGCCGCCGAAGAAGGGGCGTGTTCGGCGCTCGACCGGCTCGAAGGAGCGAGCGACGGGCTCATTTGTCTGACCGGCGGTTATGACGGACCGATCGACCGGCTGTTACGCGGGAACCGGGAGGCGGAGGCGCGCGCCGGTCTCGAAAAGCTGAGCGCGCTTTTTCCGGGCCGGCTTTATGTGGAGCTGCAGCGGCATCAGGCGCGTGAGGCGGAGAGCGTCGAGCCGGCGCTGGTCGATCTCGCCTACGATCTCGAATTGCCGCTTGTTGCAGCCAATGAGCCGTACTTTCCGCAGCCTGACGATTATGAAGCCCATGACGCGCTGCTCTGCATCGCGGAAGGCGCTTATGTCCATCAGGACGACCGCCGGCACGCGACGCCGGACCATTACTTCAAGAGCGCCGAAGAGATGCGCGCGCTGTTCTCCGATCTTCCAGAGGCGGTCGACAATACGATCGAAATTGCGCGCCGCTGCGCGTTCCGGCCGCGCTTTCACGATCCGATTCTGCCACGCTTTGTCGAGTCGGCCGGCGCCGCCGGCAAGGACGAGGCGATCAAGGGCGAAGCGATGGAGCTTGAACGCCAGGCGCGCGAGGGGCTAAAGCGCCGCCTCGCCGCCATCGAGCGCGCCGCGCCCGAGGAAGACTATTGGGCCCGGCTCAAGCTTGAGCTCGATATTATCAATCGCATGGGCTTTCCCGGCTATTTCCTGATTGTTTCCGACTTCATCAAATGGGCGAAGGAAGAAGGCATTCCTGTCGGGCCGGGTCGTGGTTCCGGCGCGGGGTCCGTGGTCGCTTGGGCGCTCACCATCACCGATCTCGACCCCTTGCGCTTCGGTCTCCTGTTCGAGCGCTTCCTCAATCCTGAACGCGTGTCGATGCCCGACTTCGATATCGACTTCTGTCAGGACCGGCGCGACGAGGTTATCCGCTATGTGCAGGGGAAGTACGGCCGCGACCGGGTCGCCCAGATTATCACTTTCGGAAAGCTGCAGGCGCGCGCGGTGCTGCGCGATGTCGGTCGCGTTCTCAATATGCCGTTCGGTCAGGTCGACCGTATCTGCAAGCTGGTGCCCAACAACCCGGCGAATCCGGTAACGCTCAAGGAAGCGCTCGAGACCGAACCGCGCCTTAAGGAAATGCAGCGCGAGGAAGAAGCGGTTGAGGCGCTGATCGAAAAAGCGCTGAAGCTCGAAGGGCTTTACCGTCACGCATCGACCCACGCCGCCGGCGTCGTCATCGGCGACCGTCCGCTCAACGAACTGGTGCCGCTCTATCGCGATCCGCGTTCGGACATGCCGGCGACCCAGTTCAACATGAAATGGGTCGAGCCCGCAGGGCTCGTCAAATTCGACTTTCTGGGATTGAAGACGCTGACCGTCATCGCCCGCGCCGTCGGGTTCGTTAAGGGGCACGCCGGAGAAACGCTCGACATGAGCGCAATCCCGCTCGACGACAAGGCGACTTACGAGATGCTCGGCGAGGGCGCGGCGACCGGCGTGTTCCAGCTTGAAAGCACGGGCATGCGCGCGGTCCTCAGGTCGCTGAAGCCTGACACGCTCGAAGACATTATCGCCCTTGTCTCGCTTTATCGGCCGGGTCCGATGGAGAACATCCCGACCTATATCGAGCGCAAGCAGGGCGTTCAAAAGCCGGACTATCTCCATCCGATGCTCGAGGACGTGCTGAAGGAGACTTACGGCGTCATCATCTATCAGGAACAGGTGATGCAGATCGCCCAGATCCTCTCCGGCTATTCCCTCGGCGAGGCCGACCTTCTGCGCCGCGCTATGGGCAAGAAGAAAAAAGAGGAGATGGACAAGCAGAGAAAGCGGTTCATCGAGGGCGCGGCCGAAAAGGGCGTCGCCGAGGCGAAAGCCTCCTCCATTTTCGATCTCGTCCAGAAATTCGCAGGCTACGGGTTCAACAAGTCCCACGCCGCCGCCTACGCCTATATCGCCTATCAGACCGCCTGGCTTAAAGCGAACTATCCGGCGGAATTTCTCGCCGCGTCGATGTCGCTCGACCGCGCCAACACCGACAAGCTCGCCGTTTTCCTGAAAGAAGCCCGGCGCACCGGCGTCGATATCCTGCCGCCGCACATCAATCATTCGCAGGCGGATTTTTCCGTCAAGGACGGCGCCGTCGTCTATGCGCTCTCGGCGGTCAAGAATGTGGGAGAGGCGGCGATGACGCTGATCGCCGATGAGCGCGCAAAGGGCGGGCCGTTCCGCGACCTGATCGATTTCTCCGAGCGGGTCGATCTTAAAGCGGTCGGCAAGCGCTCTCTTGAAAACCTCGCCCGCGCCGGCGCCTTTGACGGGCTTTGCGCCTCGCGCGGACAGGCCTTCGCCGCCGCCGATCTCCTGATCCGGTTTTCCGCGCAGGCCGCCGAGGAGCGCGACAGCGATCAGGGCGGGCTTTTCGCTCTTGATGCAGCGCCGACCCTCGACAAGCCGAAATTACCGCTTGTCGAAGACTGGCTCGCGCAGGACCGGCTTGATGAGGAGCGTTCGGCGATCGGGTTTTATTTCAGCGGCCATCCGCTCGATGATTACGAGCGCGAACTGAAACGCCTCAATGTCGTCTCTTATGCGGAAGCGGTCGAACGCGCGAAGGGAACGCGCGCGGCGTTCCAGATGGCGGGCGTTATTCGCACCGTACGCATGCGCCGGTCGAAATCCGGCAGACCCTTCGCCTGGGTAGAACTTTCCGACGCGACCGGGGAATATGAAGTGACCGCCTTTTCGGAAACATTGGCGGCGGCGCGCGATCTGATGGAGCCAGGCGCGCTGGTGCTGGCGGCCGCCACTGCTGAGGATCGAGACGGCGACGTACGGTTCACTTGCGAAGGTCTTCGCAGCCTTGATGTTGCGGCGGCTTCCGCCGCCTCGCAGCTGCGTATTTCGATCCTGTCTGACCGGGCGCTCGAGGGCGTGAAGCGGCGGCTGGCCGCCGTGAAACCGGCAAGCGCCAAGGAGCGCGGCAAGGTGATTATCGCCATGCGGCTGACCGATTCCGGAAGGGACGTCGAAATCACGCTTCCCGAACCGGCGGCCTGCACGCCCGCCATGCGCGGGGCTTTGAAGGGCGTTGAAGGCGTCGCCGATGTAGAACTGGTTTAGGGTTGTCTCGTTGGTCGAGGCGGGGGCGTCTTTTTGTTGTTCTTACGGGATCCAAGAGCAGGTGTTTCCGCGTGCTTCATCGTTTCGCCCATGACCACTCTTCAGCCCTAAACAGGGCTTCTGAAACCGGGAATGTGAAAAAGAGGACACCGGGAAGCGCGAAAATCAGCGCTGATCAACAAATAGTGAGTAAGTAATCACTCATTGCTTGCCGCCTGCAACAGGTCGGCAGCAGGCGGGCGGAGAGCGGAGGCGCCCGATATGGCCGATCTCAGACTTCAGGCGGTACGGATGGGACCGCCCGGCGCCGGCCTTGATCCCGCCGACGCGCGCCTCCAGTTACAGATCCGAAACCGCCTTTATTGCTGCGGTTGCGTAAACGGAAAAGAGCGCGTATAGGGCGCGCCATCTCACACGCGGGAGCCATCCTCAGTGGCCGTCTGGGCGTTCAGCTTCAAGACGGTTCATCCGGCCCCGCGGCGGAAAAACTGAAGGAGTAAACCAATGGCGCTGCCAGAATTTTCCATGCGCCAGCTACTGGAAGCTGGCGTCCATTTCGGACATCAAACCCATCGCTGGGACCCGAAGATGAAATCCTACATCTTCGGCAATCGTAACGGCATTCACATCATCGATCTGTCGCAGACAGTGCCGCTTCTGCATCAGGCGCTGGTCAAGGTGCGCGACGTCGTCGCCGGCGGCGGCCGAGTTCTCTTTGTCGGCACCAAGCGTCAGGCCCAGTCGCCCGTCGCTGAAGCGGCCCAACGCTGCGCGCAGTACTTCATGAACGTGCGCTGGCTCGGCGGCACGCTCACCAACTGGGAAACGATTTCGGATTCGATCCGTCGTCTGAAAAGCCTTGAAGAGCGTCTCGGCGCTTCCGACAGCGGTTTCACCAAGAAAGAACTGCTCGACCTCAACCGGCAGCGCGACAAGCTTGAAGCCTCGCTCGGCGGCATTCGCGAAATGGGCGGCCTGCCGGACCTGATGTTCGTCATCGACGTCAAGAAAGAGGCGATCGCCATCAAGGAAGCCAAGAAGCTCGGCATTCCGGTCGTCGCCGTGGTCGACACCAATTGCAGCCCTGACGATGTCGATTACGTTATTCCCGGCAATGATGATGCCTCGCGCGCCATCGCCCTTTACTGCAATCTGGTCGCCGACGCGGTGATCGACGGCATCGGCGAAGGCCAGGCGGCGCTCGGCGTAGATCTTGGCGAAATGGAAGACGTTCCGGCCGAAGCGGCGCTCGCAGAAGCGCCGGCGGCCGAAGAACCGGTTACGGACGCGGCGGAAAGCGCCGCTCCGGCGGACGCCGGACAGCAGCAGGCGAGCGCCTGAGCGACGATCTTTTGAACCGGCGCGCCGGCTGGCGCGCCGATCGTCACGACAACGTTAAATGACAGCGCTAGTCCGTCGGACGGACGGCTGCGACATGTAAAAGAAGGAGCATCTGAAGATGGCGATCACCGCTTCTATGGTGAAGGATCTGCGCGAAACCACCGGCGCAGGCATGATGGACTGCAAGGCGGCCCTTAACGAAACCAATGGCGATATGGAAGCCGCTGTCGACTGGCTGCGCAAGAAAGGTCTTGCGAAGGCGGCGAAAAAAGCCGGCCGCACTGCGGCGCAAGGGCTTGTCGCCGTTGCGGTCGAACCGAATGCAAGCGGCGCGGTCGGCGTTCTCGTTGAGGTAAATTCCGAGACCGACTTCGTTGCACGCAACGAACTCTTCCAGAAGATGGTTGCGGACGTCGCGCAAACGGCGATCAGCGTCACAGGCGACCTTGATAAGCTCCGTACGGAAACCTTTCCGGGCGCCGGCAAATCCGTTGAGGAACATATCGCCGAAATGGTCGGCCAGATCGGTGAGAACATGGCCCTGCGCCGTTCGAGCGGGATCGATGTCGATCAGGGCGCGGTCGCGGCATACGTCCACGGCCAGGTGACGCCGGGCGCCGGCAAGATCGGCGTTCTTGTCGGTCTGAAATCGTCGGGCGACAAGGCCAAGCTTGAAGCGCTGGGCAAGCAGATCGCGATGCATATCGCGGCGGTGCGTCCCCTGGCGGCGCGCGTTGAGGAGCTCGACCCTGAAGTCGTCAACCGCGAAAAGAGCGTTCTCGCCGAACAGGCCCGCGCCTCCGGCAAGCCCGAAAACATTATCGAAAAGATGGTCGAAGGCCGGCTCCGTAAGTTCTACGAGGAAGCGGTCCTGCTCGAGCAGATTTTCGTGATCGACGGCGAAACCAAGGTCGGCAAGGTTATCGAGAACACGGCGAAGGAAATCGGCGCGCCGGTTGAACTTGTCGGCTTCGAGCGCCTTGAACTGGGCGAAGGCGTCGAGCAGAGCGAAGACGACGAGTAAGGCTCGGGACGTTGGACGTCCGGCCCCAAAACCTTGAAAAAGCGCCGCAAGGACCGGGGTCCGGCGGCGCTTTTTCATGAGCTGAAACGAGGCCCGGTGTTTCATTTTTCGCCGAACGGCTTAATCTGCGCGGCGCACATCGAAAGTCATCAAGATGAATCAGCCTTCCACAGCGCGTGCAGCGCCGGACGCCAGATACAAGCGCGTCCTTCTGAAGATCTCCGGCGAAGCATTGATGGGGCCGGGTCAGTACGGAATCGATCATGACACGGTCAGCCGCATCGCCGGCGAAGTTAAAGACGCCAAGGAACTCGGCGTGGAGCTTTGCCTGGTTATTGGCGGCGGCAATATCTTCCGGGGCGTTTCACCCGGCGCCAAGGGGATGGAACGGGCGAGCGCCGATTACATGGGCATGCTCGCCACCGTCATGAATGCGCTCGCCTTGCAGAACGCGCTGGAGAAGATCGGGCTTTACACCCGGGTTCTCTCCGCCATCGAAATGACGGCGATTTGCGAGACCTATATTCGTCGCCGCGCCTTGCGTCATATGGAAAAGGGGCGGGTTGTGATCTTCGCCGCCGGCACCGGCAATCCTTTTTTCACGACCGACACGGCGGCGGCCCTGCGCGCCGCTGAAATGGGATGCGACGCATTGCTGAAAGGAACGCAGGTCGACGGGGTCTATTCGGCCGATCCGAAAACCGACCCGGATGCCGAGCGCTTCGACCATCTGACCTATCACGAAGTGCTTTCCCGCGATCTTCGGGTCATGGACCAGGCGGCGATCTCGCTGACCCGGGAAAGCGGTATTCCCATTGTCGTCTTCCCGATCGGCGAACGCGGCGGCGTCGTTGGCGCGATCACCGGCGAGGGCGCCTCAACCACGATCTCGGACAAATAGCGATTTCGCCCGGATTTCGCCGTAAAAACAGGCTATAAGAGCAACAGGAGGCAGGGCCATGAGCAGCGGGTTTGATCTGAAGGACCTTGGCAAACGCATGGACGGCGCAGTTGCTGCGCTGAAAACCGAATTCGGAGGCTTGAGGACAGGCCGCGCCAGCGCGAGCCTGGTCGAACCGATCGACGTCGACGCCTATGGCTCGAAAATGCCCATGAATCAGGTCGGCACGGTGAGCGTACCCGAGCCGCGCATGATAACCGTTCAGGTCTGGGACAAGGGGCTTGTCGGCGCTGTCGAAAAAGCGATCCGTGAATCCGGCCTCGGCATCAATCCGGTGGTCGACGGCCAGAATGTGCGCATTCCGATCCCGCCGCTTACCGAGGAGCGCCGCGCCGAGCTTGCGAAAGTGGCGGCCAAATACGCCGAACAGGCGCGGGTCGCGATCCGCAATGTGCGCCGCGACGGTATGGAAGCTATCAAGAAAGCCGAAGGCGGTGAGGACGAGCACAAGCGTCTCCATGACGAGGTCCAGAAGCTGACAGACGAGAAAATCAAAATGGTCGACGAGGCCCTTGCGGCCAAGGAAGCCGAAATCATGCAGGTGTAATCGTTTGGCGCTAGCTTTCGTCTCTTTCCCGCAACGGGCGGTTGATGCGCGTACTGTTGCAGTAAGGGCTGCAGCTGCGCCTTTGCGGCGGGAGCGGCGGCGATGACCGCGCCGCATCCGCAAAGCGCCGATCCTGTAAAAGAAAGCGGCGGCGTTCCGGCGCCGGCGCATGTGGCGATCATCATGGACGGCAACGGCCGTTGGGCGAAGGCGAGAGGGCTGCCGCGCACGGCGGGCCACCGCGAAGGCGTTGAAGCGGCGCGCCGCGCCGTCGAGGCGGCGCGTGATCTCGGCCTCAGCTATCTGACGCTCTATTCTTTTTCGACGGAGAACTGGCGCCGGCCTGTCGGCGAGGTCCGCGATCTCATGGGGCTGTTAAAGCAGTTCATCGTCGACGATTTACCGCGCCTGAAAAAGGAAGGCGCAAATGTGCGCATTCTCGGCGACAAGCAGAACCTTTCGCCGGATATCAAGGCTCTGGTTCATCGCGCGGAATCCGAAACAGCAGGCAACTCGGCGTTTCATCTCCAGATCGCTTTCAATTACGGCGGCCGCGACGAGATTTTGCGGGCCGCGAAAGCGATCGCGGCGGCGGCGGCGGATGGCGTGTTGGGCGCGAAAGATATCGACGAGGGCGCGTTCAAGAAATTTCTCGATACAGGCGATGCGCCGGATCCTGATCTTGTCATCCGGACCAGCGGTGAGAAACGCACGTCGAACTTCCTGATCTGGCAGGCCGCCTACGCCGAATATGTCTTTACGGACGTGCTGTGGCCCGATTTTGACGAAACCGTCTTTCGAGAAGCGATTGACGAGTACTGCCGGCGGGAGCGCCGCTATGGCGGCGTCGGCGGAGGGGCCAGGTGATTGGCGTGGCTCCGGCCATAGACAAACTCGATACCCACGCGCCGTCATCCACGCGATCGCTGCTGTTGCGCATGGCGTCAGCCGTCGTGCTTGTGCCGATCGTGATCGGCGCAGTTCATATGGGCGGCCGCGCTTTCGCCGCGGTCGTGGCGTTCGCTTCTATCGTGATGATTTTCGAATGGACGCGCATGGTCGAGCGGCGCGCCTACAGCGCCAGTTTTTACGTGCTGGCGCTGTGCTCAACGCTGGCGCTTTTCTTCGCCCCCTCGGGCGGGTATCTCGCTGCATACGGCGTTTGCGCATTCGCCGGCGCCGCCGCGTTCTTTCTGGCCCGCCGCAGCGGCGGTCTCGGCTTCTGGCCGGCGCTCGCCGCGCCCTATATTCTGGCGCCGTCGATCGCCCTGATCTGGCTGCGGCTTTCGGTCGAGAACGGGCGCGCGCTGACGCTGCTATTATTCATCATTGTCTGGGCGGCCGACACTGGCGCATTCATTACCGGCAAGCTTATCGGCGGACCGAAGATCAGCCACGCGCTTTCGCCATCCAAAACCTGGGCCGGCATCGGCGGCGGCGTCGCAGCAGGCGTTATCGCCGGGGCGCTCGGCGCCGCCTATTTGATTGGGCCTCAGGCTGGCGTCGCCTTTATCCTGTTCGGCGGTCTCCTGGGCGGGGCGTCTGTGGTTGGCGATCTCGTCGAGTCGGCGTTCAAGCGCAATTTCGGGCTCAAGGATATATCCGGCTTTATCCCCGGCCATGGGGGAGCGTTAGATCGCCTGGACGGCATGATTTTCGCGACTGCAGCGATGACGAGTGCGTATTTCCTCTATATGCTGGCGGGAAACCAATGAGGGGCAGGGGTTAATCGGCGATGGGTGCGAGCCGTTCGCGTAAGATAACGATTCTCGGATCAACCGGGTCGATTGGCGTTTCGACGCTGAGCCTGCTCGAATTCGCTGCCGCGAAAGGCGAGGCTGCGTTTGAAATCGAGGCGTTGACGGCGAACAGCAATGTCGCGGATCTCGCTGAGCAGGCGCGCAAGTTCAAACCGAAATTCGTTGCGGTCGCTGATCCCAGGTACGGGGCGGCGCTGCGTGATGCAGTCGCGGGGCTCGGCATTGAAACCGGCGCCGGGCCGGAGGCCATTGAAGAAGCGGCGATGCGCGACGCTGACTGGGTGATGGCGGCGATTGTCGGGGCGGCGGGACTGCATCCGACGCTCAAGGCCGCGAAGCGCGGCGCCGACATTGCGCTTGCTAACAAGGAGTGTCTGGTCTGCGCCGGCGATGTGGTGACTGCCGCCATAGACGAAGCGGGCGGTAGACTGCTTCCGGTCGACAGCGAGCATAACGCCATCTTCCAGGTCTTCGATTTCGACCGGCCGAACCGGGTTTCCCGATTGATTCTCACTGCTTCAGGCGGTCCTTTCAGGACCTGGAGCAAAGAGGAAATGGCGACGGCGACGCCGGCGCAGGCCGTTGCGCATCCGAACTGGTCGATGGGCGCGAAGATCTCGGTCGACTCCGCGACGATGATGAACAAGGGGCTGGAGCTGATCGAGGCGTCTCACATTTTCCCGGTCCCCCATGAACAGATTGAAATCCTCGTTCATCCTCAGTCGGTGATTCATTCTATGGTTGAGTATGTGGACGGGTCGGTGCTCGCCCAGCTCGGCACCCCGGACATGAGAACCCCGATCGCCGCCTCGCTGGCATGGCCCGACCGGACGCCGAGCCCCAGCGCCAAACTGGACTTCGCAGAGGTCGCCAAATTAACCTTCGAAGCCCCTGATTTAGATAGGTTTCCTGCGCTGCGCTTAGCTCGCGAGGCAATTGCGGCCGGCGGCGTTATGCCGGCGACGCTCAACGCCGCCAATGAAGTTGCGGTGGCGGCGTTCCTTAACGGAGACGTTAAATTCCTTGATATCGCCGCGATTACCGAGCAGGTACTGTCGGATGTCGCCCGTAGCGGCGGAACCCAAACGCTGACGACGCTGGAACAGGCGGTCGCCGCGGATAAAGAAGCCCGCCGCCTGGCGGAAGAACGCGTAGCGGCGAAAGCCGCCGCTTGACGGGACGGAAACGAGTATATTTCGGCGGCTGGCATGGATCTTCTACAATCGATACTCATCTTGCCGATCACGATTGTCGCGTTCCTCGTCCTGTTGACGATTATCGTCTTTTTCCATGAATACGGACACTTTTCCGTCGCGCGCATGCTGGGCGTCAGGGTTGATGTTTTCTCGATCGGGTTTGGCAAACCGTTGCTGCGCTGGACCGACAAGAAGGGCACTGAATGGCGGATCGCATCGCTACCGCTTGGCGGTTATGTGAAGTTTTTCGGTGATTTGAACGCCGCATCGCAGGCGCCGGCTGAGGCCGCTGGCGGCGGCAAGCCAATGACGACGCAATTTCCGCGGCCCGGTCAGGAAGATGACATTGGATCCGGCATGACCGAGGAAGAGCGCAAGGTCTGCTTCCACTTCAAGCCCGTTTGGGCGCGGGCCGCAGTGGTTGCGGCGGGGCCGTTCGCGAATTTTATCCTTGCCGTTGCTATTTTTGCGGTGCTTTTCATGAGCATCGGCAGGACCATTGTGGAGCCGACCATCGGTGCGGTTTCCGAAGCGTCCGCCGCCGAAACGGCCGGTTTTGAAGTTGGCGACAAGATCGTATCGGTGGACGGGCGGCGAATCGAGCAGTTCAGCGAGCTTTATGATCTCGTTTTGCTGAGCGGCGGCGAGACGATACGCTTTGAAGTTGAGCGAAACGGTGAGATTCGCGAGATAACTGTAACGCCCCGCAGGGTCGAGGATGAAGACCGTTACGGAAACAAGATCGATCGCTGGCTGCTCGGTATCGGCCCGGACACCAGCGCCTACAGCTTCGTAAAATACGGCCCCGGCGGTGCGATACGAGAAGGGGTTGGCGAGGTCATGCGGATCCTGAGCGTAACAGTGCGGTTTCTGGGCAGGGTGATCGCCGGCCAGGAAGACGCCAGCCAGCTCGGGGGGCCAATCAAAATGGCTCAATACGCCGGGCAATCGGTGATGTCAGGCTTCGATCAGGAGAGCTACAGGGAGCCGCCGGGTTTCTGGACGATGCTCAAGGTGAGCCTTGTCGACTTTATCTCCCTCGCCGCCGTAGTTTCGGTCTCTATCGGCTTTCTTAATCTTTTGCCGGTCCCGGTTCTCGACGGCGGGCATCTGTTGTATTACGGCTATGAAGCGATTGCAGGCAAACCGTTGGGAGTACGGGCGCAGGCGGTCGGTTTTCGCGTGGGTGTCGTTCTGCTTGCGTCGCTCATGATCTTTGTAACGTGGAACGACATCAATCAATTGATTTCGTTATTCAGCTAGGGCGTCGGCATGAGTTTGACAAAGTCGGGGGGCGGCGCGCATCGCGCCTTAACAATTGCAGCGGCCGCTTTCTTCGCAATCATCAGCGGAGCCGCCGCGCAAACGCAGCCATCGCAAGCGCCATCCGAGCAAACACTGCCGCCGTCGATCTTTGATGATCAGCCGGCGCCGGTGATTCAGTCGATCGCGATTAGCGGCAATCAGCGTATCGAGCCGGAAACCGTCGCTTCCTATCTGCCGGTTCAGGCGGGTATGCCTGCAGAGCAGGAGCTTCTCGATATTTCGTTGAAAACGCTCTTCAACACGGGGCTCTTTTCCGACGTCAAGCTGGAGATGCAGGAAGACGGCACGCTCGTCATTGACGTAAAAGAAAATCCGATCGTCAACCGCGTGATCTTCGAGGGCAACAAGAAGGTCAAGGAAGACAAGATCACGGAGGAAATTCAGCTCGCGCCCCGCATCATTTACACGCGCGCCAAGGTGCAGGCTGACACCCAGAAGATTATCGAGATGTATCGCGCGAAGGGCCGTTTCGCCGCGACTGTTACGCCGAAAGTAAAGCCGCTTGAGCAGAATCGTATCGACGTCATTTTCGAAATCGATGAAGGCCCCAAGACCGGCATCGCGAAAGTCAATTTCGTCGGCAACGAAGTCTTCACCGATAATGAGCTGCGCGGCGAAATTCTGACCAAGGAGAGCCGCTGGTGGCGCTTCTTTTCCAGTAACGACAATTTCGACCCGGACAAGCTTGAGTATGAACGCGAGCTGCTTCGCCAGTTTTACGGCAGCCACGGCTATGCCGATTTTTCGGTTCTTTCCGCCGTTGCCGAGCTGACGCCGGACAGGAAAGACTTCTTCATCACCTTCACTGTGGAAGAGGGCAAGCAATATACGGTCGGGCAGGTTGAAGTGAAAACGACGCTCGCCAAGCTCGATGGGGATGTGCTGGAGCGTTACGTGCCGATGAAAGAAGGCGCGATCTACGACAGTGAAAAAATCGAAAAATCAGTCGAGGCCCTGACATTTGCAACAGGGCTTGCCGGATACGCCTTTGTCGACGTCAACCCGCAACTGGTTCGTCACGCCGAGACCAACACGATCGATATTATTTTCCAGGTCAATGAAGGGCCGCGCGTTTACATCGAGCGCATTAATATCAAGGGCAACACCCGAACGCTCGATAAGGTCATCCGGCGGGAAATCCGCGTGACGGAAGGCGACGCCTTTAACCGGGTGCTGGTTGATCGCTCGAAAGCGCGCGTGAAGTCACTCGGCTTCTTCAAGGAAGTTGAAATCGAGGAAAGGCCGGGTTCGGCGCCGGACAGAAGCGAGTTGGATGTCGTCGTTCAGGAGCAGGCCACGGGCTCGTTCAGTGTCGGTGTTGGCGTTTCCTCGACGGAGAATTTTATTCTCGACTTCTCGATTGAAGAACGAAACCTCATGGGTCGCGGCCAGATGTTGCGGTTGCAGGCGCAAGCGAGTTCCCGGACGCGTAATATCAACGTTCAGTTCACGCAGCCCTATTTCCTCGACCGCAACCTTACTGCAGGGTTTTCGGCGTTCAATCAGCGAACGAATTATGAAGAGGCGGGTTACATCCGCAACAGAATTGGTTTCGGGCTCAATACAGGCTTCCAGATTTCCGAATATGGTCGTGGGGGATTGAGTTACCTCCTGACTAGGGATCATGTTTTTCTCGATCCGAATGCTGAGATAACTATCACTGATCTGGATGGTCAGGTGACTACCGTTAAGGTCAACCGGCCGCCGCTAGATATTGGCGGTAACGAGGATCCTGCAGATTATTTTCTGCCGGGTGTAACCGATTACACGGTTACGCCGCTAGCTAATGGTGATCAGCGTTTGAACGGTTACGTTTGCGACTATGTTGCGCAAGCGCTGTCCCCGACATGCCAGTCGCAAGGCAAATATCTGACATCGTTACTTGGGGCGAGCGTCTCATTCGATACGCGGGACGATCCGATTGTCCCGCGCCGTGGTTGGCGCGCAGGATTGAGTGTTCGCTTTGCCGGTGTGGGCGGCGACGTGAATTACTATCAGGTTGAAGGCAACGCCGCCTACTACAAGCATCTCTTTGCGGGCTTTGTGGGGTCGATCAAGGGCCGCGCAGGTCTGATTGAGGGATATGGCGGAGATGATGTCCGCCTCTCGGACCGTTTCTTTGAGGGCGCGTCGTCATTCCGGGGATTTGAAATTTCCGGCGTTGGTCCCCGTTATTTGTCGAATCGGGGCTTGCCTCGTTTGGACTCAAATAATCCGGATGCCGGATATGTGGCCATTATCGACGACGCCGGCAATATTCGCAGTTCTCAAGCGATTGGCGGCAAAATGTACGCTATCGGCACGGCGGAAATCCTGCTGCCCCTTCCGCTGCCTGATGAGTATGGCATCCGTGCTTCGATCTTTAGCGATTTCGGCACCGTCGGTCTCGTTGACAGTAGCGCCAAGGCCCTTAACGACTATCCTATTTATTACTTGAATGTGCCTGCTCTTGACGAGAATGGCGCATACATCAGAGACGATACTGGCGCGGTTATTATCGACCAGGTGCTCGCACCGATCCAGGACGATATGGCTATTCGCATAACGGCGGGCGTATCGATAAACTGGAATTCGCCCTTCGGCCCGATCCGATTCGATATCGCGGAAGTGATTCGCAAAGAGATCTATGATCAGTCAGAAGGTTTCCGGTTCAGTGCGGGGACGAACTTTTAAGAAGGTATGAGGTGTAAGATGAAAAAGCAGATGATGGCGATGGCGGGAGCCTTGGCGCTTGCAGTTGGCGGTCTCGTCGCTGCGCCGGCGCTGAACAACGCTGAAGCCCAGAGCGCGCAGAAGGCGCCGGTGATCTTGATTGTGGACCGGGCGCAACTGGTTACCCAGTCCAAGGCTGGCAAGACCATTCCCGATCAGGCCCAGAAGGTTCGCGATAACATCGCCAAGGAACTGGAGGCTTTAAAAGCCGACCTTGAAAAAGATATTGCGGACTACCAGAAGAATGCGTCGCTGATGTCGGACGAGGTTCGCCAGAAGACCGAGCAGGAGCTCGCCATGCGCCAGCAATATGGTTTGCCGCAACGCGCGCAGATCATGGATCAGGCGTTCAGCGCGGTCGTTGATAATGCGAGGGCGACAATCCTCAACGAGGCGGCCCCGATTATGAAAGAGGTCATTGAAAAGCGCGGTGCGACGATCATGCTCGACCGCTCCGCCGTGTTGTACAACGCGGTTGAAACTGATGTGACTCAGGAAGTGATTGCGGCGCTCGATAAAAAGATGAGCACCGTTGAAGTCGAAAAGATCACGCTTGCTGACGTTGAGAAGAAGCTGAAAGAGATTGCGGCCAAGCAACAGGAAGCCGCCGATGCGGCTAACAAGAAAAAGAAGTAAGCTTCTTGCAAGCATTCAGTCTTGTGCGGCCGGCGTTTCTTGCGCCGGCCGTTTGTTTGCCGGGAGAAATGGGATAAAGAGCGGTTATGCCTGATCTGCGGTATTTTGCGAGCCGTTCTCCGCTCTCGCTTGAAGAAGCGGCCGATCTCGCCGGCGCTCGGGGACAAGGCTTCGGTGCGGGTGAGGTCAGTCGCGTCGCAGCGCTCGATGAGCCTGATCTTGGCGAAGCCGTTGTATATTGCAGTGACGATGAAGCGATTGCGAAACTTTCCGGGCGATCCTTCGGCCTATGCCTGACGACTGGCTCGCTGGCGCCGAAAGCGGCGGGCGGGCCGGTATTGCCGGTTGCCTCGCCCAGACTCGCTTTCGCTATTCTGGCGGGGCGGCTTCATTACTCGCTTGAAGACGAAGCGCCGGCGGAAGACGGGGATGCTTCGATTAGTCCTGATGCTGAGATACATCCAACCGTTTCCATCGGCGCCGGCGCATCGATCGGCCCCGGCGCCCGGATCGGCGCGCATTGCCGTATAGGCCGCGGCGTCGAGATTGGCGCCGGAACGCATATTGAATCGGGATCGACCGTCACTCACGCGGTGATCGGCGAAAACGCGCAATTGCTTGCGGGCGCGCGGATCGGTCAGGCGGGATTCGGGTTCGCCGAAGGGCCGGAAGGGTTGGTCCGCGTGCCGCAGCTTGGCCGCGTGCTCATCGGCGACGGGGTCGAGATCGGCGCCAATTCGACCATCGACCGTGGCGCGCTTGGCGACACGGTGATCGGAGAGGGCACGAAAATCGACAATCTTGTGCAAATTGGCCACAACGTGCGCATTGGCCGCTATTGCATTCTGGCGGCTCAGACGGGCATATCCGGCAGTTGCGTGATCGGCGACGGGGTCTTTATGGGCGGCCAGGTCGGCCTGAAGGACCATTTAACCATTGGCGACGGCGCCCAAATTGCTGCTAAAGCTGGGCTGATGCGCGATGTGCCGGCGGGTGAGCGCTGGGGCGGCATACCCGCGCGTCCCGTTAAGAACTGGCTTCGTGAGAGCGCTGCGCTTGCGAAGCTGGCGAAATCGAAGAACAGGTAAAGGCCATGACGATCGAACCCGGCAAGAGCACGCTAGAAGTACATGAACTGATGGAAATCCTGCCGCATCGGTATCCGATGCTGCTGATTGATCGTCTTATCGATATCAAACCCGGCGAAAGCGCAATTGGCGTTAAGAATGTCAGTTATGGGGACGGCTATTTTCAGGGACATTTCCCGAAAAAACCGGTCATGCCGGGGGTCCTCATCGTTGAGGCGATGGCCCAGGCGGCGGCGGCGTTTACGTCCTATACGGAAAACCTGGATGTCGAGAATAACATTGTTTTATTCATGGGGGTCGACAAGGCGCGGTTTCGCAAGCCGGTTATTCCGGGCGACCAGCTGCATATTCACGTCAGCACCGTCCAGCGTCGCCCGCCGGTCTGGCGGTTTGAGGGCAAGGCGTATGTCGGCGACGTGAAAGTCGCCGAAGCTCAATATTCCGCCATGCTGGCGCAGGCAGTCTGATTGTTCGGGGCCCTGTGAGCATTCATCCGACAGCAATCGTTGAAGAGGGCGCGCAACTCGGGAACGGGGTTGTCGTGGGCCCTTACTGTCGGGTCGGACCTGCAGTGAAGCTCGCCGAAGGCGTGGTGCTGAAAAGTCATGTGGTGATCGAGGGCGATACGGAAATCGGCTCGCGCACGATCGTTCATCCCTTCGCCGTGCTTGGCGGTCCGCCGCAGCATCTGCGGCACAAGGGAGAACCGACAAAACTGAAAATCGGCGCCGATGCGCTCATTCGCGAACATGTGACGATGCACGCCGGCACCGTCGAAGGCGGTGGCGTCACGATCGTCGGCGACAGGGTGTTTTTCATGGGCAACTCGCATGTCGCCCATGACTGCTGCATCGGTGATGACGTCATCTGCACGAATTTCGTCGCGATCGGCGGTCACGCCAATATCGGGAAGGGCGCTATTCTCGGCGCGCTCGCCGGCATTCACCAGTTTTGCCGGATCGGCAGCTACGCGTTTGTCGGCGGCTGCGCGGCTGTGACGATGGATGTCATCCCGTACGCGTCCGCATTCGGTAATCACGCCCGATTGGGCGGTCTCAATATTGTCGGCATGAAGCGGCGCGGCCTGCCGCGCGAACGCATTCATGCGCTGCGCGGCGCATATCAGATGCTGTTTGGCGAGAAGGATACGTTGAAGGAACGTGTCGAGCAGGTGCGGGCCGCTTATGCAACAGTGCCTGAAATCGTGTCGATCCTTGAGTTTATCGACGCGGACGCGCCGCGCCCGTTGATGACGCCGGCGCGCTGAATATCATGACGGGATGGCGCAAACTCGCGGTGATCGCCGGCGGCGGCGAGCTGCCGGCGCAGATCATTCGCGCTTGCCGGGAGCGATCGGCTGCGTGTCACGTCATCCGCATCGCCGGTTTCGCCGATCCTGTCCTGGGAGGCGATGAGTGCGGTTTTGGCGAGGCCGGCAAGATCCTGCGCATTTTGAAAGACCAGAACTGCGACGCGGCTGTGTTCGCCGGCGTTGTGCGGCGGCCGGATTTCGCCGCACTCAAGGCCGACTGGCGGGGCGCGGCGATGCTGCCGAAAATCCTTGCGGCGGCGGCGAAAGGCGACGGCGCGCTCTTGCAGGTCGTCGTCGATACGGTTGAATCAGAAGGCGTTAAGGTGATTGGCGCTGAAGAAGCGCTGGGAAGCCTCAAGGCGCCAGCGGGCGCGCTGGGCGCCGTCGCGCCGGATGAAAGCAATCTCCGCGATATCGCCAAGGCCGCAGCGCTGATCGATGCGCTCGGACCCTTTGATGTCGGACAGGCTGCGGTGGTCGCGCTTGGCCTGACGCTGGCCGTTGAGGCGGCTGAGGGCACCGACGCCATGCTGGAACGTTGCGCCGGTCTGCCTTTGGGCGTCCGCGGCGGCGGGAAGTCGGGCGTTCTCGTAAAGAAGCCGAAGCCGGGTCAGGAGTTGCGGATCGATCTTCCGGTGATCGGCCCCCAAACCATTCGCAATATCGCGGCCGCCGGTCTTAACGGCGTTGCATACGAGGCTGAGCGGGCGCTCATTATCGACCGTGACAGCATGGTCTGGCTCGCGGACGAAGCCGGCCTCTTTGTTTACGGGTTTACGCAGCAAGACTTGCGCGCGGCGGATGCGTTCTGATCGCCGCGCCGGAATGAGCCGATGAAAATAATGCTCTGCGCTGTCGAACCGTCGGGCGACGCCCATGGCGCCGCGCTGATGGCCAGCCTGAAGCGCCTCGCGCCGGAAGTGCAGTTCACGGGCTGCGGCGGCGCCTTGATGGCGGCTGAAGGTCTTGAGAGCTTGTTCCCGATCCATCCGTTCGCTGTGATTGGGCCGGCTGGCGCGCTGAAAGCCCTTCCGGCGGCGCTGGCGGGGGCGTCGCGTCTTGCGCAGGCTGCGGCTGCCGCAGATGTCGATGCCGCTGTGCTGATCGACGGATGGTCCTTCGCGCGCATCGCCGCCCGGAAAATCAGACGGCGTTCGCCCGGAACGAAACTCTTCAAATATGTCGCGCCCCAGGTTTGGGCCTCCCGTCCGCATCGCGCGAAGACCCTGGCAGGTCTCTTCGATGGCGTCCTGACGCTCTTCGAATTCGAGGTTCCGTATTTCGAAAAAGAGGGCGTACGGACGAAATGCGTCGGCAACGGCCTTTTTCAGGAGGCTTTGCGCAGTCGGGGCGATGCGGCGGCGTTTCGCGCCCGCCATGGACTCGATGCAGCGCCTTTGCTGGCGATCGCGCCCGGCAGCCGTTCCGGCGAGATCGCGAGACTGATGGGTCCGTTCCGGAGGACGGTGGAACTGGCCGCCGAAGGACGGCCGGAATTGCGCATCGCGGTGTCCGTCGCGCCGAGCGTCGCGCCCGCCGTGCGCGCCGCGCTCCAAGACTGGCCGGCGGATACGATAGCGGTCCCGGCGGACGAGCGTTTCGATCTTTTCGCCGCCGCCGATGTGGCGCTCGCGGCCTCGGGCACGGTCACGACCGAGCTTGCGATTCATGAAACGCCGACCGTCGTCGCCTACCGCGTTCACTGGGCGGCGGCGGCCTGGGCGCGCCGTGTTTACCTCCTGGATCACGTTTCGATGGTGAACATCGCGAGCGGACGGGCGGTCATGCCGGAGTTTCTTCAGGAAGAGTGCAGGCCCGAGCTGATGGCTGAAGCGCTTACGGCGCTGCTTGACGATCCGGCGGCGCGCGAGGCCCAGCGCGGGGCCTTTCCGGCGGCGCTTGAAAAGCTTGGCGCTGGCGGGGCCCATGCCAGCGATCTCGCCGCCCGGACCATCCTTGAGTGGATCGGGGGTTAATCGCCCCAAGCCGCTATTCAGCACTTGCATGGGGCGGGCGGGGGCCCTAATGCAGGAGGTCCGGCACAGGGGTGTAGCTCAGTTGGTAGAGCATCGGTCTCCAAAACCGAGGGCCGGGGGTTCGAGTCCCTCCGCCCCTGCCATTATTCTAGGAAAATCAATAACTTCGTGAATGGTCTGTAGTTGGCCTCGCTGCGATGGCGGCTTGCGCCAGGCCGGAATTCTTTCCCGGCGGCGCTTGACGGCGGGCGGAAATGGTTTACCTAACCGGTCATCTTCCGAAAGCCTCTGGAGATTTAAGGTCAGCGTCAAATAGGCGCGCGAGCCCTCATGTCTTCAAGACGGCCGGCGCAAGGCGAAAGCGTAGGAACATGGCGAAGAGCAAGAAAACAGGCGGCGCAGCGCCGGTGATCGAAGGCAAGGCGGCCGAAACCAAGAAGAAGAAGCGGACGAACCCGTTCGTGTTTCTTCAGCAGGTTCGCGCTGAAGCTTCCAAAGTCTCCTGGACCACCCGGAACGAAACCATGGTTTCGACCATCATGGTGCTGATCATGGTGGCGATCATGGCGGTGTTCTTCTTCGGCGTTGATCAGCTCCTGCGCTTCGGGGTCTGCCACACGCTGCCGATCGACTGCGTCACGCCAAGCTCTAACTAACTCAATTCAAACGGACACGGGCCATGACCGCGAACTGGTATATCGTTCACGCCTATTCGAATTTCGAAAAGAAGGTCGCTGACGCGATTTTGCTTTCGGCGAAGGAAAAGGGCCTCGATGACTTCATCGAGGAAGTTTATGTGCCGACCGAAGAGGTGACGGAAGTCCGCCGCGGGCGGAAGATCAATACCGAGCGGCGCTTTTTCCCGGGCTATGTGCTGGTGCGCATGACGCTTAATGACCAGACCTACCACCTGATCAAGGATACGCCGAAAGTGACGGGCTTTCTCGGATCCGGCAACAAGCCGATGCCGGTGCCGCAAAAGGAAGTTGATCGTATTCGCGGCGTGATCGAAGAAGGCGAGGCGGCGCCGCGTCCGACCATTTCCTTCGAGATCGGCGAGACCGTGCATGTCACCGACGGGCCTTTTGCGTCCTTCTCTGGCGTTGTTGAGGATGTCGATGAAGACGCCGCCCGCCTTAAAGTGGCGGTCTCGATCTTCGGCCGGGCGACGCCGGTCGAACTCGAATTCAGCCAGGTTGAAAAAGCCAACTAGGCGCGCGCGGTCATGGCGAGCGGGTGGCGCTGGCGAAGCCAGCGCAAGGTCGCCCAGTCATAAATAAAGTTGACGGGATCGAGCCGCGGCCTCAGGGCCTCGAGCGCTTCCGGCGTATAAATGTCGTAAATATTGTCGGGCATCGCCACGACGCCCTCGCGTTTCAGAAGACGATATAGAACTTCTTTTTGGAAATACCGTTCCGAATAGCGCTTGAGGCGGCGGTGGTAGATCTTGAGATCACGCCAGGTCGCGGAAAGTGAGTCGAATTCGAATGTCGCATCCCTCGCAACGACAATCCGGTTGGCGTGGCTATCGTCGGCGCCGCCCTTCAGATCGGTCAGGAGAAGATAGGTGATCAGTCCGTCTTCGCCCTTTGCGCCGAAGGGAAGGCGTATGCGATGCGTTCGAAAACTGTCGATGGCAGAGCGGGATAACGCGTAGAGATTGCCGCTCAGATATCGGTTCAAATAAAGCCGCGTCGCCCAGGCGCGTCTGGAGCGGCCTGATGCGGGCAGGGCGGCGGCGCCAAGGGCTTCGGGTTGGCTTGCAAGCGCGCTGGCGAGGGCGTCGAAGGCGCCGGGACTTGGAGCGATATCTCCGTCAAGAAAGATATGAACCGCGGAAGCGTCGGCGATCCGGTGAACATATTCGTTCCAGGCGTTCGCCTTGTCGGCGATAGGGAGCTCATGAATGACCAGGCGAGTGTCGACGGCGGCGAGTGTTTTTGCGACCATTAACGTGTCGTCGGTTGCGCCGTTAACCAGAATATGCGCCTTGAAGCGGCCGTCGGGCGCAGCGGCGCCGAGCGCGCGAATGCATCGCGGCAGAAGACGCGCTTCATTATGCGCAAAAATGCAGACGGAAAGACTCGCCATTGATCGTTATCCGCATCAATCCTGCTTCGGATCTGCAAGAACCGGGCAATTGGCGGGGCGTCACTTCCGGTAGGGTTAATGGCTTTCTTCTTCCTGATCCGTCTCGTTTTTTTCATCTTGCGTCGCTGACGGGTCGGATCGCCTGAAAATGTCGGCGAGCCATTTTGGGCCGTTTTTCTGTAGCTTGTCGAGCCGGCGGTCGAGCCAGCGCCAGCGTTTGCGAAGCCAACGGACGAATGCGGGAGCGACGGTCGCCAGGAGGAGAAACCCCAAAATGACGATGACAAAACCAAACGGCGTCGGCGCAACCATGACCAGCGCGCCGACGACAATCAGGGCGAAGGCGAACAGGGCGAGCGCGAGGCGAAACAGGATCATCATGCGTTCAATGTTTCTCCATGTTCTTTTTTGTCACCGGCGCGCTTATCTTTTTCAGCTTCTTCGTCTTCCTTGTGTTCTTCCGGATCGGTTTCCTCAATGGTTTCCTGAAAGCGTTTCGGCGAGCTGCTGGCGATTTTGCGAACCAGAAAGTCGAACCATCGCCATTTACGGCGCATCGACCGGATCAAGGGGCGGGCCGCCGGGTTGGCGGCGGCGATCATAATCAGGCCGAGGACCACAAGCGGCACGCCGAGGGGCAATGGCGAAATCGCAGCGATAACGCCGTAGAGAATAAGGATTATGCCGACTAAGGTCGTGACGATGCGCGCAATCATGTCCCAACGCTTCCATCTCTGGCGGTCCGCTCATGCGCCCGGCGCTTGAGCGCTCCTGTCAGGGTATATAGACTTCTTTGCGGCCAATCGCATCTTCCGGGAGGAAAATATGCCTGATCACGCAGAAAGCCCGGCGCGCGCGACTTTTCGCGCCATGACCGAAGGCACGCAAGAAGACTGGATGGTCATCGCCAGTCACTTCGGACCGTTCGCCATGGAGGGCGGCAAGCGCGTGCTCGATCATTTGCGGATCCTTGACGGAGATTACGGCGGGTTTCCGGTGGACCGGCTCGAACACAGCCTGCAGACGGCGACCCGGGCGTATAAGGACGGCCGCGATGAGGAATATGTGGTCTGCGCGCTCCTCCACGACATTGGCGACACGCTTGGCGCCTTTAATCATCCTGACATCGCTGCGGCGATTCTGAAACCTTTCGTTTCGGAACAGAACCACTGGATGGTCGAGAAACACGGCGTTTTTCAGGGATATTATTTCTTCCACTATCTCGGCATGGACCGGGACATGCGCGACAATTTCCGCGATCATCCCCATTTTCAGTATACTGCCGAGTTCTGCGAGAAATACGATCAGACGGCGTTCGATCCTGATTATGAATCGATGCCGCTCGAGGCGTTCGAGCCGATGGTGATGAAACTCTTCGCCGCGCCGAAAAACTCCGTTTACGGGCCGGCGATCACCGAATAAAGGGTTAGACGGAGAGCCGCTTTTCGAAGAAAAACGCGTAATCCGACTGGCAGGCGTCAGCAATTTCCTGAAGCTCGGCCGGCAAGACGACCGCTTTTTCCTGATAAGGCTTGAAACCGGTCGAGGCGCAGACGGCGTCGTACCAGTGCGGCCCCCAGGCGCCGTCGCTGATGCGCGAACCGGCGGGCCAGGACAGCATCTTTTCTGAAAACGGTATGTCGAGGGCGACGCAGAGCGCGCGCATCATAGCGTCCGGCGCGATCAGGACATCGCGCGCGTCAACGACCGGACACGTCTTGCCGCGACTGGCGAGGGCCTCATAAATTCGCCGCTGGACTTTAAAGCTGTCGATGATCGGCGCGACATCGTCATACTTGTTTTTGTAGGACGCGACCATCGCCGCCGGATCGCGGATGAGCATCATGACGCGCGCGCTTTCAAGGAAGTTGAGCGGCGGCGCGTCGGCGAAATGAAATGCGATATGCTTTTCAAAGGCGATGGTCTCGCCGTTCGGCGGCGTCGTGTTCAGCCAGGCGCTAACGGCGTCCCAGTCCGAGGGCTGGCCGGCCAGCGTTTCTTCCCGCATTGGGTGAGGCGCGCCGCTTTCCTTCAGATACCATGCATAAAACGGTTCATCGAAAACGACCGTGTCAGGCCGGTTTTCGAAACTGCGCATCATTGTTGTGGAGATGTTCCGGGGGCCGGAAAACATCGCGATCCTGATTGGCGGAGTCATAGGCTTCAGTCGGCGTCTCCGGGATTCTTTTTCGCCTCTTCGCTTGAAACCGGCGGCGGCGCAAGAGAAATCGCGTTCGCGCTGTCTCTCATATCCATTCCGAGTTCTTCAAGCATGCGGATGACGTCTTTGGAAGAGGAGAGTATTTCCTTTCCGCCTTCGGACTTGCGGCGCGTCAGGGCAGCCTGATTTTCCAGCGCGTCAATTGCGCGGTAGGTCTGTTCGACGGCGGTGTTGAGATTCCGTAATAACTCGGGCAGGTCGGGGTCGTCGCCAGCGAGCTTGTCTTCGGCGATGGTGCGAAGGCTGATAATTTCAGCGCTGACGCCTTCTAGGCGGCGGCGCAAGCGGCGGTCGGCGAACCAGACTCCAAACGCCGCGCCAAGCGCCAGACCGACTAGCGCCGCGCCTGATCCGATAAGGACAAGAAAGGTCATCCGCATCGCCCCGTTTCTACCCCAGCAAGACCATTGTTGTGGATTTCCGGGGGCTTGGCAACCATACGAAAATTTCGCCGAGCCGTTGAAATTCGGCGCTATTTTCATTCCAGGTTCGCCGACGCGCCGCGATAGTTCCGGCGGCGTTGCGAAGTAATTGCGAGTGGTCATTCAGGCCGGTAAGATAGGCCGGTTGCAGGCTCGCAGGGCGCGAGGCTCATTACAAACCCGGGGGGTATCGTGAAAGCTCAAGTTTTCGCAGCCGCAATTGCGGCCTGTCTTTCAATTTTCACTCCAGCCAGCGCACAAAATACGCTGATGACCGCGTCGCCAAATATTCATAAGGCGATGACGGTCTCTCAAATGACAGGTTACTTTGAGCGAGTCGGATTCACGGCGCAGATTGATCCGAGTTTCCAGGGGCTTGATGTGCTGCAGGTTACGACCGACACAGGCTCGACATTCTATACGGCGTTGCGGGGCTGCGATGCAGGCGGCGCTTGCGACCTTCTGGATGTCTTCGGGTATTTCAACTCCGGTGGATTGACCCTGGATCAAGTCAATACGATTCATGGCAATGATATTCTCGGCTCCATGATCATTCTGATGCCTAATGGAATAGGCATCACCGCAAAGAAGGTGTTCCTGGAAGGCGGCGTGACGGAAAAAAACCTCGATATCCAGTTTGCGGTTTTTCTCATCGATATCGAACTTGCAGTGGGACGCGCGCAGTCTGCCGTAACGGCGTCTGTTGAAGGAAGAACCGAAAATTTTGCACCGATCCCGGCCAGTATGCCGGTTGAAGCGCTCGCCGGGCCGATGTTCAACGTAGAAAATCCTGTCGTGAACTTCGCAGCGCCGGACGGTTTCGCCGCCGGATACTTTGCGCCGCTGCTGGACACCGTCACGGCTGAACGCATCCTGAACTAGGCTAGGGGCGCTTTACCGTCCCCTGGCGGCGTCCATCTGGACGCGCGTCCGGTAGAGTTGTTGCAGCTTTTCGACCATGGGGCCGCGGCCTGCTGAGATCGCGCGCCCATCAACCTCAGTGACAGGCGCAACGCCGGCGAAGGTGCCCGTGATGAAGGCTTCATCTGCGCCGTAAACGTCGTGCAGGGAGAAATTCTTTTCACGCGCAATGACGCCGTTTTCGCGCGCCAGTTCCAGAACGACGGATCGGGTAATCCCGCCGAGGCAGTAATCGCCGGTTGACGTCCAGATTTCTCCGTCGCGGACGATGAAGAAATGCGTGGAGTTGCAGGTGGCGACGAAACCGTGGGGGTCGAGCATCAGCGCTTCATCGGCGCCGGCTTTTGTCGCCTGGATGCAGGCGGTGATGCAGTTCAGTTTGGAATGTGAGTTGAGCTTCTGGTCTTGAACGTCCGGATACCCGCGGCGGACATGAACGGTGAACAGGCGCGCGCCTCTTGCTGCAGTTTCAGGGACGGGCGTCTTGAACTCCGGAACAATGACAATTGTCGGCGGCGTAACCGTGACACGCGGATCCTGATAGGGCGTCGCCTTGACGCCGCGCGTCACCATCAGGCGAATATGCACGCCGTCATGAGCGGCATTGGCGTCGAGGCAATCGTATAGCCGCTTTGTAAGCGCCTGTTTCGTGACCGCCATTTCGAAATCGAGGGTTTTTGCGCCGTCATAGAGTCGCTTCAGATGTCGGTCGAGGAAGGCGATGACGCCTTTGCCGTCCGGGCCGGGGTGAACACGCAGGCCTTCCCATACCCCGTCGCCGAGAACGAAGCCGGAATCGAAAACCGACACCTTCGCTTCATGTCTGGGGAAGAGCTCCCCGTTGATGTCAATCAGGATGCGCTCATTGCGCGGGTCGGGCGTATAATCATGGGTCATGGCCCGCATCTGATGAAGAATCCGCCGGGGAAGTCAATCTGGCTGAGGAGACGCCAACCGGTTTTTGCCATCACTTGAAAATCAGTCTAGATTTGAAAGTGCAGGTTTACGGCCTTGTCAGGTCCAGGGGGTTCCATGAAACGCTATGCTGTAATGGCGGCAATGATGCTTGCTGCGGCGTGTTCCGGTGAGAAAAACACTGAAGAGGCCGCTTATGACGGCGACGATATCGAGTACACTGGTCAGATAGCGGCGACGCCGCCGAAGCCAGCGCCGTCCGGCGGGAACAAGACGGTCAAGGCTACGAACTTCAAGGGAGACCTGCCGCCCGGCGCGGTGCGCGTTCAGCGCGTCGAGATCATGGACCGCAATGGTTTTGAAAAACCCTTGGTTGCATCGACAATACTGATTCCGGCGGGCTGGTCTCATGAAGGCGGCATCGTCTGGGGCGCGGGCAACCCCAATTGCAACAGTTCGGGCTACAACGTCACCTTTCAGGCGTCGTCTCCGGACGGGCTTTCGGGCGTGCAGATCATTCCGCAGGAGCAGTGGCAGTGGAGCAATATGAATTCAGGGCAACAGCAGGGCTGTCCGACTCGGCAGATCACCTCCGTTCGCCAGCACATAGAATTTCTCATCGGCAATGCGCGGCAGGGCGCCCGCATCCTTGACTATCGTCCGCGTCCGGACATTGAAAAACCCTATGCGCAATTCAATCAGGTGACGCCGATGTCCGGCAGCGAGACGCGCAGCTGGGTTGAGGCTGGTGAAGCGCTGGTCGGCTACAATTACAACGGCGTCGAGATGCGCGAGACGGTTGCGATTGCTATCCTGTTCAACCAAATGCGCATGCAAGGGCTCTCCGGCATGCCCGAAATGCAATATATTAGCGGCGTAGCGCTTCCGGGGTTCGCTATGCGGGCGCCGAACGGCAAGCTCGATTTCACGTTGGCGGACATGATCCGCAAATCCGGGAGGCCGAGCCCTGAATGGTCGACGCGTATTGCGCAACACAACGCCAAGATCGCCAAGACCAATATCGAGGGCGCGCGCAAGCGCTCGCAGATTATCGCCCAGACCGGCGAAGAAATTCGGCAGATGCAAATGGACTCTTGGCGCAAGCAGAATGAATCCTCTGACTATCTGCAGCGCGAAAGAACCGAGGCGATCCGCGGCGTCGAGACCTATAACGATCCTTATTACGGCGGCACCGTGGAATTGGACAACACATACGAAAACGCCTGGCAGCTCGACGATGGCAGCTATGTCCTGAGTAACGACGCGCTGTTCGACCCAAATGTCGATCTTGGCGTTAATGCGCAAAAACTTGAGATTACGCAATGAAGGGCCTGAACATCATGATAAAACCGCTTGGCGTTTTTCTGGGGCTCGTCGCGCTCATGGCCGCGCCCGCCGCCGCACAGGACAGTTTCGGAGACGCGCCCAAACAGCAGCCGCAACAACAGACGCAACCTGCGCCCCAGACGCAGCCGAAAAACGCGCAGCCGGCGCCGAACAACGACGCCAACAGTGCTGATCCTGAGCGCCGGGATTATGGCGTTGCGCCGACAAACCAGCTTCATTCCGGCGCCATGCACGCAGCGACCCCTGCAAGCATCCCGGGTGGGCAACTCATTACCACCAAGGGACTCGCTGAACTGATGCAGGGCGGACAGACGCCTTTTCTTCTGCTCGATATTCTCGGTGGCGAGGAGGTCATTCCAGGCGCTGTTTCGGCTGTACCCGCCAGCCAGCCCGGAAGTTTCAATGATCAGACGCAAGCTGAGTTTGCTGGTTTTCTGCAGCAAATGACCGGCGGAAATAAAGAGACTCCGGTGATCGTCTATTGTCTCTCCGACCACTGCTGGATGTCTTACAACGCTGCGCTGCGCGCCATCAATATCGGGTATACGAATGTATTATGGTATCGCGGCGGCATAGAGGCATGGAAGGCCGCCGGCTACCAGACGCAGAGCGTATATATGCAAGGCGGCCAGCCCTATTAATCCGCTTCCACTCCGTGTGGGAATCGACTAGGGTCCCGTCCCAATTGCGGGGGGCGCGACTTGCTGTTCAATTCTCTGACCTTTGTGGTCTTCTTCGCTATCGTGGTTGCGTTGCACAGCGCGCCGTTGCCGTGGCGCGTCAAGAAATTCAATCTCCTGATCGCCAGCTATCTTTTCTATGCTGCGTGGAATCCGCCCTTTGTGCTGCTGCTCTGGATTTCGACCGCAGTCGACTGGAAGGCGGCGCAGTGGATTTATAATTCGGATTCCAAAGCACGCCGCCGCCTGTTCCTGACGCTTTCGCTCGCCACTAATCTCGGCATTCTGGGGTTTTTCAAATACGGCGAGTTTCTGCTGGAGAACTTCCAGACCTTGATGGCCGCCATCGGGGTCGCATACGAGCCGCCTTCATGGAGCATCATCCTGCCGGTAGGCATATCGTTCTACACGTTCCAGACCATGGCCTATTCGCTGGACGTCTATCTGAAACGCGCAAAGCCGGCGGATTCGCTGCTTGATTTTTCACTCTTCGTTACATTCTTCCCGCAGCTGGTGGCGGGGCCGATCGTCCGGCCGTCGCAATTGGTGCCCCAGTTCGCCGAGCCGAAACGCGCGACGCCGCCGCAATTCTACTGGGGCCTCGGCCTCATGACGATTGGCCTTTTCGAGAAGATCGTGCTCGCCGACTCATTCCTTGCGCCGGCAGCGGACGCCGCTTTCGGCGCCCAGAAGGCGCTTGCGCCGCTTGATGCATGGACCGGCGTGCTTGCTTTTTCAGGACAGATTTTCTTCGACTTTTCAGGCTATTCGACCATCGCCATCGGAGCGGCGCTGTGCCTCGGCTTTGCGCTGCCGAACAACTTCCGGTTTCCCTATGCGGCGATCGGGTTTTCAGATTTCTGGCGGCGCTGGCATATTTCGCTTTCAACCTGGTTGCGCGACTATCTCTACATTCCCATCGGCGGTAACAAGAAAGGCCGCATACGCACCTATATCAACCTGATGATTACGATGCTGCTTGGCGGCCTCTGGCACGGCGCTGCGTGGACATTCGTCATCTGGGGCGGGCTGCATGGGCTTTACCTCGCCGCGGAGCGCCTGCTGCGCGAGATAGTGCCCGAGCAGAAATGGTTTTCCGGTTGGCCGTTCAAGCTCGCCATGGCGCTTCTCACCTATTTTCTGGTCAACATTACCTGGGTTTTCTTCAGGGCGCAGAATTTCGGCGACGCCATGACCATGCTTGCCTCGATGTTTGCGCTCGCCAAAGCGCCTGAGAAAGTTCTCTACTGGAACGAAATTATTCCTGCTTTCCTCGTTATAACCGGCATGGTGGCGACCCACTGGGCGATGCGGTCGACGACAAAGGAAGCGGTCATCGAAAAAGCGCCGGCATGGGTGATCGCCGCCATTTGGGCGTTCATGCTGTTCATGCTGGTCATTACGCAAGGATCCGACAGTGCCTTCATCTACTTCCAGTTCTGACAACGCCTATCCGGCGGTGAAGACGACGTTCTTCGATCCGGAACATGTGGACCGGCCAATTCCGGCGCGGCCCTGGCGCGGCGTTCTTATCAGCGCATTGACCGCCGTAATTCTGTTGACCATCGGCTGGGAAATTTACTGGCGGGGCAAAGGCTATATCCCCGGCGATTACAAGAACGATTCCGGCATGTGGGCGCATGAACGGCGCAAGGCGACGGCCGACGCTACTGTGGTCATCGGATCTTCGCGCGCCTACTACGATGTCGACGTCGATCTCTGGGAAGAACTGACTGATGTGCGGCCAATCCAGCTCTCGCTGGAAGGGACAAGCGCTCGAGTGACGCTTAGTAACCTGGCCGAGGACGAATCATTTCACGGAACGCTGATCGTCGGGGTCACCGCGTTATTGTTTTTCACTCAGGAAGGCGGGAAAAGAGAAGATGTTTTGCAGTATTGGCGCGATGAAACGCCCTCCCAGCGCTTTGATCACCGGCTGTCGCACATTCTCGATCGGTATCTGGCTTTCATTGATGAACAAACCCGGCCGAAACGGCAAATGACCATCGCCATGCTGCCCCTCAGGGAAGGCATGAAACCGCGCTTCGATCCGCGGAAGCTGGAAATCGTCACGATGGATCGCAATGCGGAAGTCTGGGACCGCGTGATGACGGATGAGGTCTATCGTGAAGAAGCCAAGCAACAATGGCGGAACGCGTTTGAGCTATTTGCGCCGCCGCCGACGCCAGACGGTTCGCCCCCGCCGCCGATGCCTGACGAGGCGATTGACGCGGTTATCGCCGATGTGAATGCGGACATCGAGAAAATACGGACGCGCGGCGGCGATGTCGTTTTCATCCAGCCTCCCTATGACGGTGAATTCGCGATGATTGAAGACAATGGCTTCCCGCGCGAACGGTTCTGGGACCGGCTTTTGGAAAAGACAGACAGCGCCGGCGTTACCTTCAAGGATCACCCGGAAATGCAGACGCTTTATCTTCCCGAATGGTCGCATCTCGGTCCCCGGGACGCAGAAGCCTATACGCGTCTCCTGGCGCCGGCGCTTTACGCCGAGCTTGAAAAGAAGAAGGCGGACCGGACGGCTCGATAAAGGGCTTTGACCTATCGTTCCGGGTCAGGTTGTTCCTGTGAAGTGTCGCCGGCCGGTTGGATGTCGTTTTTCCTGTTCGTATCATCCGTGCGGGACGGAATGCTTTGAATGGTGAAATCGCCCTCGTTAATGACGCGAAGGCCGCTGTCTTCTTCAAGAAAAATGACTTTCGGCGTGTCGTCGCGAAAATGGGCGCCCGCCAGAAACGCGCCGCCTGCCGCAATCACGGCTATACCGGCGGCGACCGCCATGCGGCGATACGCGTTTCGTGAGTGGCGGGACCGCGCTTCCGGCGCGGTCTCATCCTGCGATAGAAGGCGGTAGCCGCGACCGCGGACGGTTTCAATGTAACGCGGCTTTTGCGGATCGTCGCCAAGCGCGAGACGCGTCTTTGAAATCACTTTGAGAATGGCGTCGTCGCTCACAACATCGCGATTCCAGACTTTCGCGGCGAAATCGTCCTTGGCGAGAACTTCGCCCCGGGCCTCATTCAAAGCGATAAGGGCGGCGATTACGCGCGGTTCGGCAGTGACTTCCGTATCGCCGCGGCTGAGCCGGTTCAGCGCCGGTTTGACTGTCCAGTCGCCAACGATGAAGTCCTGCATTGAACACCTCCCAAGGCTGGAAAATATAGACCTTTGGACCAGCATCCTTCCAGTTAAAAGTCAGGAAAAAGTCAACGAAAGATCAGGACGGGAAGGGCGTCAGGGCGCAAGTTTGAGTCGCTCGAACCGGTGTCAGGGAGGCATAGTATGACGGTGCAGGCGAATTTCGCGAGATTGGGCGCATTGGTCATGTTGGCGCTGGCGGCGTCATGCGCCGCCGGGCCGCATCTCCCTGGCTTTGCGGAGGAAATGCGCCCCTGCGACATACGCAGCCGGGAATTCGCAGTCGGCTCGACTGACGACGTGACGATCGCCGGCGTTCTGTCGACGCCGGGGGAGGGCCGGCGTTATCCGGCGCTGCTCCTTCTCCACGGCAACGGCCCTCATGATCGCGATCAGATGATTTCAAATTCGCCGATGTTCCGGATGATCGCCGACTATTTTCTGCGCCGCGGCGTCGCCGTTGTCCGTTATGACCGTCGCGGTTACGGCGCTTCCACAGGGACGGATTTTGAGCATCACACAACAGCGGACAGCGCCGCCGATGCTCGCGCCGTAATAGAGTGGATGCGCGCTCAGCCTGAGCTCGATCCTGACGAAATTGCGCTATTCGGTCATAGCGAGGGCGCCATGACCGGGGCGATGATTGCGGCGGCGGACATTGAAATCGCGCGCCTCATCTTTATGAGCCCGCCGGGCCTGTCAGGCGCGGAGACATGGGCGAACCAGCTTGCAGCGAATTTGCGCCGGCGCGGCGCCAGTGACGAGGTTGCGAACGCGGTTCATGCGGTATTGCTGCGATATGCGGCCTGGGTGGCGGCCGGCCCGCACCCGGAAGACGATCCGGCGTTTTACGAGATCGGTTATGACTTCCTCGCAGCTCATGACATTCCAGAAGCTGACAATACGCCGGCGTTCGCCAGGCAGTTGCTCTCGGGTTATCGCGTTCCCTGGTATCGTTTTTTCTTCGGCTATGATATCGCCGACGACCTCCGCAGAGTTCGGCGGCCGGTGATCGCCGCATTCGCGGAGTTCGACGAAAACGTCCCGCCCAAGGATCACATGGCGCCGTTTCTGGCGGCGCTGGCGGAGGGCGGTAATATCAATGTCGCGGCGAAGATTCTGCCCGATGAGGACCATTTCTTTCTACGCCACAATGACGAACGGCTTGAAAAACATGTTCCGGGCGAAATGACCGTTTCGCAAGCGCTACTGGATTATGTCGCGGCGAATTTGACCGGAGGGTTCACGCCGCGCAAGGAATGCGCCGGGTGATCAATCGCCTTTCGGAAGCGGGATCACTTCGACATCGACGACGGCGTTGCCGCTCGCCGGGTCGAGCCAGATCTTGTTATACGCCTTGCGGACGATCGCCTCGCCGATCTGCAGTTCCTGGGTGACGCCGTCGAACTGCACTTTCACTTCATTGGCGCGTTTGCCTTCCGGCGGCTGATCGAACAGGAACTTTACGGAAAACATGACGCCGCCGCCGCCCTTCTTCGATTCATAAAGAAGCCAGCGCCGGTCGACGAAAAGTTTGTCGAGTGTGAATTTCGCGTCGCTCATGGTCCCCCTCGCCATATTCGAATGCTGATGGTCAACATCCTAGCATGAATGACAGACCTCGGTGCAAGTGCGAACATGAAAAATCAAATAACGCCTTTGCGTTTTAAGGTCTTGAGGCGTGAATAATACCAGAAAACAAATATTGGCAGATAGCACATCGCAATAAAGCTTAGAGTCTTGCTTCTCGTGGGAACGAGATTGCGCTCGAGGTCGACAAGGAGATCGCAAGCCTTCCAGTTGATTGTGAAAAACGAAAGAAACAGTGGAAACACTAATAAGTCCGCGGCTTCGTTAGGTTTTTCTGTGTTCAAACCCAGCATTGTCAGTAGGATGGCAAGCGCCATGCTCGCTAAAATGACTGTGAGGGGCAACTTGTTGCCGCCGGGCCGATGACGGGAAGCGTCATGGCTGCTCGGCGCTAGGTATTCATATAACAGATACGCCCATAATACATAATATGCAGCGACCGCCAGCCCGATTGCCCCAAGGAAGTATTTTAGGAATGCGTAATCGGTAGACAAGCTTACCAGCTGCAGGACAAAAGAGAATAGAATTACGCCCCATAGACATACGGGATGAAGATACCAGGGAATGGATCTCGAAGTTCTCATTGTTGTCAAAGCAGAGGCGCCGTTTTCGTATTACAACTATTTCAGGCGCGTCTTTGGCGATTAGAAGTTCATGCTAGCGACATTGAGTACAATGTTTGCCGCAAATGCCAGTATGAAGATGCTTATCCCAAAGAACCAGTTCAATCGCGTCATTTCTTCGTGCACTACAAAGGCGCCCGTATGTTGATCCCAAGGCGTGACGCCATCTGCATTTAGCGTCGTGTAACCCATGATCAGGGTCATGAGAGAAACGACAGGTATTCCGGCGCCGATACCTGCGACCCCGCAGAAAAACGACCGTGCAAGTGAATTGATTATTTCAAGTTTTTGACCGTTCTCGTTGACAATACCCGTTCGAAAGATTGCCTTTCCCAAGGTTGTCCCGAATGCTGAAATTAGCACTGCTTCAATTATGCAGTAGCCAATCAGCACTATAGCGCTGAAGATAATCGTGCTGATTAAGCTTGTTGGCAGCAAGGGTGGGTAAACGAAGGCGAGCACCAGGCCGCCCAAAAAACCAAGCACCGTTAAGATAACAACGAGATCAATTGTTTTGGCGAAGTAACGCCGCCAAGGGTGGACATAATATTTGTCCCGTGTTTCCTGTACATTAATAGACAATTTCGCCCCCTGAATTGTTTCAGTAGAGCATAATCGAAATATATGTAAATATTGAAGGGTTTAAATCCCGAATTTTTCAAGCGCGGCCTTGGCGATGGGCGCGCCCCATTCCTGCACGAAATGCCCGGCCTCGGCGACTTCCATGGGCTCGGGGCAATTGCGGATGAACTTGCGCAGGCCGTGCATGGCCGGGGGGCCGAGCACCGGGTCGGCCATGCCGATGGCCATGAAACTCTCGCCGGCCCAGTCTTCCGACCAGAATTTGCGCGCCTTCAGGGATGTCTCGACGCCGTCTTTCGATAGCGGGGTGAGCTCGTCCGCGCCTTTTTCCTTCAGCATCACGAGTTCAGGGAAGCGCCGGACGCCGCCCTTGTAGTCTATCGACGGGAAGGGCGCCGCATAGGCCGCCGCTTCCTCGTCCGAGAGCACGGACGTTGCGCGTTGCATCAGCGCGGCGACATCGAGGTCCGGTTGCGAGCGGTTGAAGGCCCGCCACATGCCGAACCCTTCGGGCGCTTCTTCGCCGGCGGGCAGGCCGGTGTTCATGACGATGAGCCGCGTATAGCGCTGGGGCGCCGCCATCGGCAGCGTCAGGCCCAGAAGGCCGCCCCAGTCCTGCACCACGAGACAGATGTTTTTGAGATCGAGCTTCTCGACGAAGGCGAGGAGGGCGTTGCGGTGGAAATGATAGGTATACGTCTCATCGTCGGCGGGCTTGTCCGACCGCCCGAAGCCGAACATGTCGACCGCGACCGCCCGATGTCCCGCGCCGGTGAACACCGGGATCATCTTGCGGAAGAGATAGGCCCAGCTCGGCTCGCCGTGAATGCACAGAAACGTGACGTCCGCATCAGCCGGACCCTCGTCGACGTAATGCATCCGGAGGCCCTCATAGCCGGGGAGGTCTTCCACATAATGCGGCGCGTAAGGCCAGCCGGGAAGGTTTTCAAAACGCGCGTCGGGGGTCCTGAGGGCCTTGATCGTCATGGGTGTTCCTTTCTCGGGCGGGGCCGCTATAGTCGCGCGCGCGCCGCCCGGCGCCAAGGTTTTGAAGCAGTCGCCCGTCCTTCGAGACGCCTTTTCCTTCATCCTGAGGGGCGCAAAGCGCCGTCACGAAGGACGAAGGAAAAGGCTCCTCAGGATGAAGGTCTAGAGGAAAGAATATGACTGACCACAGTGTTGACCTCGTCGTAATCGGTTCGGGCCCCGGGGGCTATGTGGCGGCGATCCGCGCGGCGCAGCTCGGCATGAAGACCGCGATTGTCGAGCGCGACGCGCTGGGCGGCGTCTGCCTCAACTGGGGCTGCATCCCGACCAAGGCGCTTTTGCGCACGGCGGAAGTCTACACGCAAATGAAACACGCCGAGGAATACGGCCTCAAAGCCGAGGGCCTCTCCTTCGACATCAAGAAGGTGGTCGAGCGCTCGCGCGGCGTTTCCGGCCGCATGGAAAAGGGCGTCGGCTTCCTGATGAAGAAGAACAAGATTACCGTGATCGAGGGGACGGCGCGGCTGGAGAAGGGAACCGACGCGCCGCTCGTGAAGGTGAAGCTCAAAGCGGGCGGGGAAGACACGGTGAAGGCCAGACACGTCATCCTCGCCACCGGCGCGCGGGCGCGGACCATCCCGCAGGCGGGGCTCGAGCCCGACGGCAAGTTCGTGTGGACCGCGAAGGAAGCGATGGTTCCCGACATCATGCCGAAATCGCTGCTCGTCATCGGTTCGGGCGCCATCGGCATCGAGTTCGCGAGCTTCTATCGCGCGCTCGGCGCCGAAGTCACGGTGGTCGAGATGATGGACCGCATCCTTCCCGTCGAGGATGAAGAGGTCTCGAAATTCGCCGAGCGCCAGTTCAAGAAGCAGGGGATGAAGATCATAACGGCTGCGACGGTTGAAAAGCTCGACAAGTCGGGCGCGCTCGCCAAGGCGACGGTGAAGACCAAGGACGGCAAGACCGAGACGATTGAGGCCGAGCGCGTCGTCCTCGCCGTCGGCATTGTCGGCAATACGGAGAATCTGGGCTTGGAAAGCGTGGGCGTCAAAATCGACCGCGCCCATGTGGTCGTCAATCAGTGGCTCGAAACCGGCGTTAAAGGCCTTTACGCCATTGGCGATCTCGTCGGCGCGCCCTGGCTCGCCCACAAGGCGTCCCACGAAGGCGTCATCTGTGTCGAAAAGATCGCGGGCGTCAAAGGCGTTCACCCGCTCGATACATCGACCATTCCGGGCTGCACCTATTGCCAGCCGCAGATCGCTAGCGTCGGGATGACCGAAGCGAAAGCGAAAGAGGCGGGCTACAAGGTGAAGGTCGGCAAGTTCCCCTTCACCGGCAACGGCAAGGCGATTGCGCTCGGCGAGCCCGACGGCTTCGTCAAAACCGTGTTCGATGAAAAGACCGGGGAGCTTCTCGGCGCCCATATGATCGGCGCGGAAGTCACCGAACTCATTCAGGGCTTCGGCCTCGCCCGTTCAGCGGAACTGGTGGAAGCCGACCTCATGCACGCCGTCTTCCCGCACCCGACATTGTCAGAGATGATGCACGAGGCTGTGCTGGACGCTTATGGCCGTGTAGTGCATATTTGAGGCGTTATTAGTATTGACTTGAAATAAAAATACAAAGAGTATTGGTAACCTTTACGCGTTTTAGAGCTATTGCTCTTGTCAGGCGTTTCGCTAGACATTGTTCGATTGGTAGCTTTTATCGTCGGGGATGAAGCCGAGCTTTCATCATGCTCGGTGCTCGCATGATAAAAGCTCGGCTTCATCCCCGACTTCAAAGGTAAAGGCGCTTGATCGACCCTCAGCTTTTCTTTGAAATGTTAGATATTGAAAAGCTGAGGGTTCAACGACCTCAGAAGTTTATCTTTCTATGTGGTGGTGGTCTCGATGAGCATGCTGTTGCGCCGCCATCAGTACGTGAGGCCTTCTTGCGAAGGTTGCCTGACAGGAAGAAGTTTTTCGATCACACTATATTGTTGGCGGAAACAGTTGATGCATTTTATGTAGACTCTCCTTACAAGAACCTGATTAAATTTGAGATTGATATAGCTGAAATTTCAGATTCAGTAGTTCTGTTTTCTGAAGGTTATGGTTCTTTAGCTGAGTTAGGGGCATTTTCTCAGATAAACACCGTCGCTGATCGTATCATAATAGTAATTCAGAGTTATCACTATAATAGTAAGTCTTTTATCAAGGACGGCCCCGTGCTCGATTTAGAGCAAAGAAATGCCGAAACCATCCAAGTTTATGATTGGCATGAAGAGGATGGTTATAAAAACAAAGGTATATCGCAACCGATTTTTGACGGTAATTTTAACGACATTAAGGGCTCAATCGAGTCTCGTTTAAGAAATATTCCAAAGTCTGAGAGCTTTGACAAAAGTAATCTAGCTCACAAAATTATCTTGGTTTCCGTTGTTGTACATTTTTTGGGCGCAGCTACCCACACTGATATAGGTAAGGCTTTCCAGAATATGTCAGTAGAACTAACTGAACAGGAGTTAAGAAGGGCCATTTTTTGCAGCAGAGCGGCGAGTTGGATCCGTATGGAGAAACGGGGAAATCAGAAATATTATTTGCCATTATTTACAGAACAACCTTGTGATGTCGCATATAAAACTGCTGCAAAGAATAAAGACACAATGAGATGGAAAAGAGATATACGCGCATTTTGGAAATTAAAAGATGAAAGACGGTTCAAGTTAATTACAGAACTGATGCCAGGGGGCGCTACCTAATGGCGTTAAATCTAAAGCATAAAGCCAAAGTTTGGTCAGGGCTTTCTGAGAGCGATTTATCATATTTAGTGTTTACGGCCCCCGAAAGGTACAAAGTGTACCGCATTCGAAAGAAAACTCGAGGTTTTCGTATTATCGCGCAACCAGCCCGCGAGCTAAAAGACTTGCAGCGTTTCTTGATGACCGAACTGTTGCAGAAGTTGCCCGTGCATAATTCGGCCACGGCTTATTTAAAAGGGTGCAGCATTAGGGGAAATGCGGCACCGCATCTGAATAGCAAGGTTTTATTGAAATTAGATTTTACGAACTTTTTTGGTTCTATTACGCCAAAAGACTTTGATAGCGTTATTGATAAGCAGAATTTGCCCTTATCTAACGAAGATTTCGAATTTTGCCACCAAACTCTATTCTGGAAAAATAAATGGAGCTCGAAGATTCAATTGTCAATTGGCGCTCCATCCTCACCTATGCTTTCAAACGCAGTGATGTTTGAATTTGACAATAATATAGCGACCTATTGCAAAAATTCTGAGGTCATATTTACGCGGTATGCAGATGATATCACACTATCGGCAAATGATACGCAGATTTTACTAAAAGTAAAAAAGAAAATTGAAGAACAGTTGAGAAAATTTACATCCCCTAAGTTGAAATTAAATACCTCAAAAACGGTCATCGTAACTAAAAAAAACCGGCGGATAATTACGGGGCTAGTTCTAAGTAATCAAGGAAAGGTTTCCGTAGGTAGAGAAAAAAAAAGAACGCTTCGAGCTAAACTTCACAGATTCTCGCGTGATGAGCTTTGCGATGATGATGTAGAAAGTTTGAGAGGAGATATGGCGTTTATAAACAGTGTGGAACCAGACTTTATTTTACGTATGAAAAAAAAGTATGGTGAAGAAATTATCAAAGCTCTTTTTCGGAGAAAATTTCTCTATAAGTATGATGGCTCAGCCAGTTGAATGTTTTTGTCGATAAAGATGGTGCCTTTCGCCTGCGGCCGTAATTCACCCTACTATTCTAATGCAGCCCATCCCGACTGTCGTCGGGATGGGCTGAAAACTGTAATGATCGGAATTAGCAGCGCCTATAGCCGTCCTTCCTTGCTTTCCCGCCAGCAACTCTCATATCCCCCGGTTTAGCAAAGGGAGCGAGATGAATGCCGACAGCTCAATCTTTCTGGGACAAGGCGGCGGAGAAATACGCCGCGTCGCCGATCAAGGACATGGACGCCTATGAGGCGACGCTGGCGCGCGTCCGCGCGCATCTGAATGCGGGCGACGCCGTCCTCGAGATCGGCTGCGGCACGGGCACGACGGCTTTAAAGCTCGCCGATACCGGCGCCGACATCACCGCCACCGACATTTCCGAAAAGATGATCGCGATCGCCGAAGGCAAGCGCGCGGCGGCGGGCGTTTCCACTGTGCGGTTCCGGCAGGCGACGCTCGACAATCACGGGCTCGGCGAGCGCGCGTTCGACGTGGCGCTCTCCTTCAATCTCCTGCATCTCGTCGGCGACGTTCCCGCCGCGCTTCGGGAGATCGGCAAGCTTCTCAAACCCGGCGGGCTCTTCATCTCCAAGACCGCCTGCCTCACCGACAGCATGGGCTATCTGAAGCTGATCCTTCCGGTGATGCGCCTCTTCGGCAAGGCGCCCGACACCGTGCATTTCTTCCGGACCGAAGACCTCGACCGCATGATCGAGGCCGCCGGCTTCGAGCTGATCGAGACCGGTTATTATCCGGAGAAAACCCGCAGCCGCTTCATCGTCGCCCGCAAGCGGTAGAACAACCCGCCGGGATGAGCGGGTTTGAGGGGCTACTTAAATCCCTTCGTCGCCGCGCAGCACTGAAAAGTACGCCCACAGATCGTCTCGGCTGTCCGGCGCGACGATGATGTTCGGCATATTGCGGTGAGAGGTTTCGAGCAGCGCGTTAAGGCCGAGGCGCGTCACCGCCGGATTGTTCGCGAGGGATTCGAAAGTCGGCGCGCTTTGCAGCGGCGAGCTTGTCACGCCCGGCGCGACGCCGTGACAGGCGGCGCAATGGGCCTCCGCAAAGGCGTAGCCTCTCTCCGCGCTGGTGGACGTCGCCGGCGCGGACGCTTCGCCCGGCGCGCCTTTTCCGCCGTCCGACGCGCAGGCGGCGATAACGACCGCCGTTAGCGCCGCCGCGGCGGCTTTAAACTTCCGTTCCGCCGTCATCGGCAGGCGCGGCCTCCTCGCCGCCCGGGAAAAAGCCGCCGATCGTATCGCCGGCCTGTTCGAGCATGTTGTCGATCGAGGTCATCACGAATTCCGGCGCCCCGTATTTGGCGCCGCCATACCAGCCGGCGAGCAGGAGAATGACCGGCAGGGTCATGGTCTTCGGCGTCGCGGCGAGCAGTCTCATCAAAATGTTCATGGGTCATACCCCCGTCTCAAGTCGTCCCCGCCCCAGTCTAGCACGAATTACCGGTCATGGGAGAGCGGCGAATCCGGGGCGGGAAGGGCGCGTTCCGGCCCTTTTCCGGGGTAAGGGTTGGAGGGATCGGGGCCGGAACGCTTGGGGTTGCGCGCAAGGGGAAGCTCGCGCGCGGGGCGAAACCGCCGGGCGAGGCGCAGGAAAAGGCCGGCCCGCCAACGCCGGACCGGCCTTTCCCACGCAACGTTCCCCCAGCTGCTTAGGGTTTGGGTGTTCCCCTGTGGCCGGGTCTTTCTAGCGCGCATGGTTAATTCCGCCTGTGATGGGCGTCACAGGCGGGTGCGGGTTTCAGGGATTGAGCGGGTTAGGGCGCCGCTATTCCTTGGCGAGCGCCTTCTTGATGTCGCCGAGCCGGTCGTACATCCCGAATACGACGATGTAGATCTCGCAGATGAACCGCCAGAAGATGATGCCGATGGCCCCGCCGATCGGTGCGAGAACCAGGGTGCCGAGCCCGTTGGTGAGCCCTTGCGCAAAGCCGCTGAAGGCTCCGAGGACGACGCCGATCAGAATCAGGACGATGCCGATCCAGTAGAGCAGTTTGATGAGGCCGGTGGCGATGAGTTTGTCGAAGGTCAGAAATCTGCTGACGATGCCGTCCATGGAAGGCTCCTTCATGTTCGATTGGCAAGGAAACGCAACATCTCGAAAGAGAGCGCTGGCGAGCGCCAAACCACTATTTTCTCTTGATTCGAAGGGGCTTGCCCAAATGCCGGGGCGGGCGCTTGCCGCAGCGCGAAAGCATTGATAGGAAGCGCGGCGAAATTTACGGATTTTCCCAATAAAGAGGACCTCAGATCATGGCGCTCGAACGCACCTTTTCCATCATCAAACCCGATGCGACCCGCCGCAATATCGTCGGCAAGGTCATCGCCAAGCTCGAGGAAGGCGGCCTCCGGGTCATCGCCCAGAAGCGCATCCACATGACCCGGGAGCAGGCGGAGGGCTTTTACGCCGTCCACAGCGCGCGCCCGTTCTTCGGCGAGCTCGTTGAGTTCATGACCTCGGGTCCGGTGGTCGTGCAGGTGCTCGAAGGCGAGAACGCGATCATGAAGAACCGCGAGATCATGGGCGCCACCAACCCGGCCGAAGCCGCGCCCGGCACGATCCGCGCCGAGTTCGCCGAGTCGATCGGCGAAAACACCGTGCACGGATCGGACGGTCCGGATACGGCCGCGCAGGAGATCGAGTTCTTCTTCTCCAAGGACGAACTCGTCGGCTAGGCGCGCGCGTTGACCGGCAACACGCTTCTGGATCTGGCGATTTCGGTCGCTGGCGTTGCGCTGCTCGTCGGGCTCGCCTGGGCGATCTTCCGCGGCGGTTCACTGAAATTTGATCGCGCCGCGGCGGCGGACCGGCTCGCCTTCGATGAGCCGGATTTTGCGCCCGTTGACTGGATAATCGACGAAAACAGCCGCGTTGCGCTAGCCCGCAACGCCGCCGGCGAGCTTGCGCTGGTGGTCGCTCATGGCGACGGGCTGGTCACGAGAAGGCTTGCTCCGGGCGATGATCGCGCGAACTATGCGGACGGGTTTTTAACCATCGCGCGGGTGGATCATACGTCGAGGGCGGCGCGGTTGCCGCTCCCGGAAAATGAAGCGGCGGTCTGGCTTGAAAAGCCCTGAGTCGAGAAGGGGACTTGATTTCAGTCTTTAAAGGAGAGACCGCAAATGAGTGTCAGGAAAATGCTGCTCGCTTCGGCGATGCTGTTCAGCGCCGCCGGCGCCGTCCAGGCTCAGGATATCGCGCCGCCCGGATGCGTTTACGGCGCGCCTCATGAAAACGCGCCGCAAGAGCTTTCTCAATTCGCGTTTCTTGTAGGCGATTACAAAATCGGCCTTCACAAATGGCTCGGCGAGGCCTGGTCGCCGCCGCAACCGGGCGTCACCGCCCGCTGGAACGGCTGGTACGGCCTTGGCGGCATGGCGATCGTCGACGAGTGGTTCAGTCCTGATCCCGCCCAGAACCCGGATGCGACACGCGGCATCAACGTCCGCATGTATGACGAAGAGGCGGGCGAGTGGGACATGATGTGGGTCGCTACCGGCGCCCATCAGGTGCAGGATTTGCGGGCCAGGGTGATCGATGGGGTCCTCACCATGTGGCAGGTCTATCCAGAGCGCCCGGATTTCAAGGCGGAGTTCCTGATAGAAGATGCTGACCGCTGGTCGCGGATCACCTATGCTAAGGACGAAAACGGCGAATGGGTGAAGACGTTCATGCTCTCGGCTTCGCGCATTCCCTGTGAGGACAAGAAAGACTAAGGGCGGGAATTGGCATGGAGGAGCTTACGTTTCCGGACGTCGTCGCTTACGCGGTGCCGGCCTTTGTCGGGCTGATTGTCCTTGAGATGATTATCTCCCGCATCACAGGCCGCGGGCGTTACGAAACGAAAGACACCTTTGCGAGCCTCGCCATGGGGCTCGGCAACCGGATCGTCAGCATTATCGGCGGCGGGGCGCTGGTCTATCTCGTCCTCAACTGGGTTTATCAGTTCCGGCTGGTCGACTCGATCCCCATCGCCTGGTGGTCGGTGCTGATCTGCTTCGTGCTCGATGATCTCGCCTATTACTGGTTTCACCGCATCGCCCATGAGCGGCGGTATTTCTGGGCGAGCCACATCATTCATCACTCGTCCCAGCACTACAATTTATCAACGGCGCTGCGGCAGACCTGGACGGGAAAGATTTCCTTCTCCTTCATCTTCAGTCTGCCGCTGGCGCTGATTGGCTTTCCGCCGGAGATGCTGTTCTTCGTCGGCGGCATCAATCTCGTCTATCAGTTCTGGATCCATACGGAGCTGATAGACCGGATGGGCCCGTTCGAATGGATCTTCAATACGCCGAGCCATCATCGCGTTCACCACGCGACGAACCCGAAATATCTCGACGCCAATTACGCCGGCACGCTGATCATCTGGGACCGGATGTTCGGAACGTTTGTGCCGGAAGATCGTGAGGAAAAGCCGCGTTACGGCATCGTCAAGAACCTGACGACGTTCAATCCGTTCATGATCGCGCTTCATGAATGGATCGGCATTGCGAAAGACGTCGCCGGCGCGAAGTCGTTCGGGGAGGTCATGGGCTATGTCTTCGGCCCGCCGGGCTGGTCGCCGGACGGCAGCCGCATGACGTCGGCGAAGATCAAGGACCGCTGGGTGCGGGTGCAGGGCGATACAGTCGGTCAGGACGTGCGGGAAACGCCGGAAACCGCGGTACAGCCCGCGGAATAGCTGCAACTACCGCTTAGATTGTGCGATGCGCGCATCGCTTGCCTGATTGGGGAAATCAGGGACGCCGGGCCATATTTCCGCCTTAAGCGCCCCGAGAAAATCAAGATTTCATCGTCAATCGGGCCCGATCGACCGCCATTCTCTCATCATGGATTGATGGAGAGAGTTATGACACCGATTTTGATGAAATCCATGACCGCCCTTGCCGCCTTTGCGGGGCTGACATTCACCTCGATGGATGAAACAACATTCGGCGCCGCTTATGGCGACAATGTCGTGTCATCGCTGAGCCGCGACGAGATCGCCGATCATGCGAAGCGTGTCTTCGCCCGCGCCGACCGGAACGCGGACTCCGTTCTTGATGTGGACGAATACACGGCGCTCTCGGTCGTCACGGTGGAGCTGGCGCGGCTTAACGGGTTCATCACGATTGAAACCGGCGAAGAGCCCGGCGTTGTCGAACTGCCGGGCGCGGCGTCCGCCGCCCTGACAACAAGCGAACACACGCGGATCGCCGCCGTATCGCAGACGGCTTTTTATGTTCACGCCGGCGCGGACGGCGTCATGACGGCGGACGAATTCGTCGCGGCGCAACAAGCGTTCTTCGATGCGGCGGACCTTAACCGCAACCAGTTCCTCAAGCGGCGAGAGCTTTCGATCTTCGCCCAGCGCCAAGCGTCGATGCGGATCGACGTCTAGCGGCAACCTGATCCCTCCGCTCAAATCGGCGGATCCGGGATGTGATGCGAGCGCCCCAATCAGCAGCACGGCACCGGCTTCACCGAAATGAGCAAACTAAAAGGGCGGCGCTGCGTATAAGCGCCGCCTTTTTTATTTGGAGAGATCGTACTTGCGGATGACGCCGCGCATCTGGTCATAGGTGAGGGAAAGCGCTTCCGCCGCCCGCTTCTGGTTGCCGCCGCAACGGCTTAAGGCAGCGGTCGCCAGGCGCTTTTCTATTTCGTCGAGGCGCGCGCGAAGATCGATCCTTTCCTCAGGAGCGTCATCCGCGGCCGGTTGTGACGCTGTATCCGGCAGCGGCTGGCGTTCGGGAAGGGCGCCGCCGAACGGATCGATCGCGATGTCGCTGACCAGCCCGCCGCGATCCGCCGCCGCCCAGCGGAAGAGCGCCCGTTCGGCGACGTTTTTCAGCTCACGGACATTGCCGGGCCATGCGTGGGCGTGGAGCGCGGCGAGCGCTTCCGGCGAAAAGCCCGGAAACTGAACGCCGAGTTCAGCGGCCATGGCGCTGGCGAAATGCGCGGCGAGAAGACCGATATCTTCGCGCCGGTCACGCAAGGGCGGCGCGAGAACGACATCGAAAGCGAGCCGGTCGAGCAGGTCCGCGCGGAATTTGTTGTCGCGGGCGAGGGCGCGCAAATCGACATTTGCGGCGGCGATAATGCGAACGTCAGCACTCAGCGTTTCCTCGCCGCCGACCCGGTCATATTCGCCATATTCGATCACCCGGAGGAGTTTTTCCTGAACGCGCAGCGAAGCGGAGGAGATTTCGTCGAGAAAGAGCGTGCCGCCTTCGGCCCTTTCGAAGCGGCCCTTGTGCTTTCTGGTTGCGCCGGAAAAGGCGCCGGCTTCATGACCGAACAGCTCGCTTTCTAAAAGCTCCTCGTTCATGGCGGCGCAATTGACCTTGATCAGCGGCCCGTCCCAGCGTCCGGACAGGAAGTGGATGCGGCCCGCAAAGAGCTCCTTTCCTGATCCACGCTCGCCGGTGATCAGCACCGGCCGATTGATTTCCGCCACATGCGAGGCGTGCTCAAGGGCGTCGAGGAAAACCCGCGACTGGCCGAGAAGTTCCGGAGGTGATGGCCGCGCCTGCATAGGCTAAATATACCAATTCATTCGGCTTAATATACCGATAAATAGGTATAAAATGCCAAATAATTTACCCTGCATTTTTTGCGAAGTCGAAAAAATATCAGCAAAAACAATTGATTATAAGATTCGCATCAGTTTGGCACGGCTTTCGCAAAGGAAAGGGCAGACGGGATTAACCAAGACCAAGCTCGTGGAGAATGACATGCACCGATCAAGATACGACGACCGCTATTGGGAAAGCCGCTTCGATCGCGCCCTACGCGGGCGCGCCGGCTTCGCCTGGGGCGCGTTCTTCATTGGATTCATCCTCGGCGGGATCATCTTTTAAGGAGTAAGGCTATGGGTGTTTTTTCGAGACTAAGCGACATCGTCAATTCGAACATCAATTCGATGCTCGACAAGGCCGAAGATCCTGAAAAGATCGTTCGCCTCATCATCCAGGAAATGGAAGACACGCTCGTCGAGGTGCGCGCCAACGCCGCCCGCGCCATCGCCGACCGCAAGGAAGTGACCAGAAAGCGGGATGAATTCATCACTCGCGGCAAGGAGTGGGAATCGAAAGCCGAACTCGCCATCGCCAAGGGCCGGGACGACCTCGCCAAGGGCGCGATCGCCGCCAGGCGCAAGGCGGAGGAAATGGTCGATCTTCTCGACCAGGAACTCCACGCGATCGAGGACACGGTCGGCAAGACCAATGAGGACCTCGCCAAGCTGCAGGGCAAGCTGAAAGAGGCGCGCGCCAAGCAACGCTCGCTGGAGCTTCGCCGCAGCGCAGCATCGGACAGCGTCCGCGTCAGCCGGCAGGTCAATGACGGCCGCATCGAAGAAGCGCTCGCCCGGTTCGAGCGTTACGAGCGCCGCATCGACGAGCTTGAAGCGGAAGCGGAAAGCTGGGCGCTTGGCCGTCCGCGCACGCTGGAAGACGAATTCGCCGAACTGGAAGCCGAAGATGCGGTGAAGGCCGAGCTTGAAGCATTGAAAAAGCGGGTCGCCGATCGCACATCAGGGTCTAACTGAGAGAGGAATAGGGGCGAATTGAATGTCTGAAGGTCCACTTATTCTTGGCGTCATCGCGCTGCTGTTCATCGCGTTTCCCGCAACGATCATGCACTACGTGACCGAATGGCGGAAAACCAAATCGCTTTCGGCGGACGATGAACGCCTTGTCGACGATCTCTGGAAGACGGCCCAGCGTCTCGAACGCCGCGTCGATGCCCTGGAGACCATCCTCGACAAGGAAGCGCCGGACTGGCGCAAGGATTATCCGGAGCGTCCCCATGCGTGACCGTCACCATCATCACCACCATCATCACCATTGGCGTGATCGCGACAGCTACGCCTATCAGGCGGGATCCGAGCGGCCCGGCCCGAACCGGCATCGCCTGCGGCGCCTGCCGTCGCGCGGAAAGATCGCCGGCGTGTGCGCGGGGCTCGCCGCCTACTTTGACTGGAATCTCAAATGGGTTCGCATCGGCGCGGTTCTCTTGACGGTGTTTTTCTTTCCGGTGCCGATTTTCATCTATATCGCCGCCGCAATCATGATGAAGCCGGGCGAGTATCACGAACCCATGCGTGAGGATGAATCAGAACGCTTCTGGCGCGACTTTTCCATGCGCCCGCAAAAAACATTCTCGGAACTGAAACATCGCTTCCGGGCGCTCGACGCGCGGATCGCCGATCTTGAGACGGCGGTGGTGTCCGATGAATACGGATTGAGGAAAGCGTTCCGCGATCTTGAACGCGGCGCCTGACGAGAATTGAGAACGCGGTCGGCGGCGCGCGTGAAGCGCCAGCCCCGGCGGCGGGAGGAGAGAGATGAAAGCCGTAACGTCTGTCGTTAAAAGCCTGTTGCTTGTCGCTGGCGCGTTCATCGTGTTCGTGATGATGGCGGCGTTCCTTGGCGGTGAGTCGATCGCCGCCGCCGCCAATATCTGCCGCGCTCCTGCCGGTGCCGCCTGTCTTTTTTCCATCTTCTAAAACGCCCGACTGTAATCGGCGCAGGCCTGAGCCTTGCCCATCCCAAACCTGCTGACTAAGCTGATCCCCGTATCCGGGCCGGAAGACGGCCCAAGCGAGGACGCAAAAAGTGGACGAAGGGGAGAGCGGCGCAAACGCGCGTTCGCGTAAAAAACCGACAACCGAAAAGAAACAAAACGGGCGAAAATCCGCTTCCGTTCCCGGCAAACCGCGCGAGCGATACGCGGCGCTCGATCTCGGCACCAATAATTGCCGTTTATTAATCGCTGCGCCGAACGGCAAGGAGTTGCGTATCGTCGATGCGTTCTCCCGGATTGTACGGCTCGGGGAGGGGGTTTCGACCTCGGGCGTCCTTTCAGAACCGGCCATGCAACGAACGCTTGATGCGCTGAAGGTGTGCGCGGAAAAAATCTCGCGGCGCGGGGTTACGCATATGCGCTGCATCGCGACGCAAGCCTGCCGTGGCGCAGAAAACGGCGCAGCGTTTCTCGGCATGATACGGGAGCAAACCGGGCTCACGCTGGAAATTATTTCTACGGAAGAGGAAGCCAGGCTCGCCGCCGCCGGCTGTATGGACCTGATTGACGAAGCCGCGCCGGCGGCGCTGATCTTCGATATTGGCGGCGGCTCGACCGAGCTTTCATGGATTGTCCGCGACGGCGAGGCTGCTGCCTTAAGCGTCGCCGCGTGGACCTCGCTGCCCTTCGGCGTTGTCAGTCTCGCCGAGCGCTGGGGCGGGCGCGATCTTGACGCGGAAACCTATGAGAAGATGGTGGAGGAAGTGCGCGCGGGCGTCGCCGCATTCGGCGATCCCGCTCGCCTCAGGCCGCATTTTGAAAAAGATGCGGCGCATTTGCTCGGCACGTCCGGCACGGTGACGTCGATCGCCGGCGTACATCTTGAACTTGACCGCTATCGCCGGGAGCTGGTCGACGGCCTGTGGCTGACATTGCCGCGAACGAGAGAAGTGACGGAAAAGCTCCGCGCCATGAGTTTCGATGATCGCGCCAGCGAGCCCTGTATCGGTGTTGAACGCGCGGACCTCGTCGTTTGCGGCTGCGCTATACTTGAAGCGCTCGCACGCGAATGGCCGGCGACTCGCATTCGCGTCGCCGACAGGGGGCTGCGCGAGGGCATACTCGCTGACCTTGCGGCTGAAGCGCGCCAGAAACGCAAGCAGCGCCGTCGCCGGAGAAGACGGCGCAGGCCCAGAAAAACGAAGGATTAGTATTTGGGTGCGGGGACAGGATTTGAACCTGTGACCTTCAGGTTATGAGCCTGACGAGCTACCGGACTGCTCCACCCCGCGCCAACTACACCGTCCGAAGCCTTGCGGCCCGGGCGGAACGCCGCTGTTCGCATTAGAAATATGCGGGAAGCGAGCGGCGGATATAGCGAAGCCCTACGGGCGATGCAAGGCCCCCTAAAATATTAATTTCAGCGCCTATCTAAGGGGCTTCGGGCAGATCGGCGGCGGTTTCGGCGACCAGCATGTCGACGACTGCGCGAAACGCCTCCGGCTCGTCGGCGCCGGCCTGTTTCGCTTTTGCAAAGACTTCGAGCTGTTTGCACGCGCTGGTGCCGCGTTTGAGGATCGTGCGCGCGTGGTGGACTTCCTTGAGGCAGCCGAGCGCCGTTGCGTCTTCGGTAATGATCTCGATGATCTCTTCGATGAGCGAGCCGAAGGGCAGGCATTCGCCGCGGCCGAGATCGATCATGGAATTCGTGCAGCCGTAACGCTGCGCGCGCCAGCGGTTTTCTTCCAGCATGATGCGCGGATAAATGCGCCAGCGCATGTTGCGATTGCGGATCCGAGACAGCATGCGAAGGATCGACTGATAGATGGCGGCGACGCACAGAGCGTCTTCAAGCCGCGTACATACATCGGTGATCCGCATCTCGACCGTCGGAAAGCGGCAGCTTGGGCGCATGTCCCACCAGATTTTGGTTGCGTCTTCCATCACGCCGGCGCGCACCAGCCGCTCGATCATTCTTTGATATTCGGACCAGCTTTCGTAACGGTCGGGAATGCCGGTGCGCGGCATCGAATCGAAGACGCCGAGCCTTGAACAGCGCATCTGCATGTCGTGTCCGCCCCAGAACGGCGAAGACGTGGAAAGCGCCAGTAGATGCGGGAGGAAGTACCGCGTCTGGTTCATGAGGTCGATGCGCAGTTCCTCGTCCTCGATACCGGCGTGGACATGCATGCCGCAGATCAGCATACGGCGGATCGCGCCGCCCATATCCTTGTCGAGCAGGTCATAGCGCGGCGCGGCGGTGTGTTTCTGGCGGCCCCATTGCGCGAAAGGGTGCGTCGAAGCGGCCATCAGCTTCATGCCGTGCTTGTCGGCGGTGTTGATGATGACGGAGCGCAACGCAGTCAAATGATGGCGCGCTTCGGTGATGTCTGCGCAGACAGGCGTGCCGATTTCGACCTGGCATTTCAGAAATTCAGGCGTCACCCGCTCGCCGAGCCGGTCCTTGCAGTCTTTCATGAAGTCCGGGGAGGGCTCTTCGACAAGATCGCGCGTTTCGGGATCGACCAGAAGATATTCTTCTTCAACCCCCAGGGTCAGCGTCGGCATCATGGCGCTGCTCTCCTCTCGCCAGGGCGGGAACTACCCGCCAGCAACCTCGCGGATTCCCCCCGCAAGTAATTCAGCAGTCTGAATTATATCATCGCCGCTCGCAATAACATCCTGCCGGACCTCGAAAGTCAGATGCGGCAGGCCGCGCGCGCTCACATGGCGGTCGATAGAGTAATTGAACACCCTCGCGTCATAGGGCTCGTTATCGCCGATCGCCCAGCCGGTTTTGTTCCGCAGATACCGAATCATCGCCTGTGCGTTGGCTTCATCTTCACGCCAGAGCATGCCGATTCGCCAGGGCCGGTCCTCCGCCGCGCCCATCAGCCTGTTGGTGAAACTGTGCACTGAAACGATGAACGGCCGTCCATGCGTCGCGACGGCTTTGTCTATCGCGGCGTTGAGGCGGTCATGATACGGAATATGAAAAGTTTCGATGCGTTGCCGGCGCGCTTCGTCGGACAACATCTGGTTTCCCGGCACCGGGATTTGATCGCTGGCCGCAGGGATAAGATCGCGCGCATCGAGTGCGCGGTTGACGTCAATGATCAGCCTTGAAAACCCGCATTCAAAGACGGAGGCCTCCAGTCGTTCGCCAAGCTTGTGGGAAAGCGCGCCTGCGCCAATGTCCCAGGCGATATGGGTGCGCAAGACGTCTTCCGGGATGCCGAGTTCTCTCAATTCCGGCGGAATCGCATTCGATGCGTGATCGCAGAATATAAAAAACGGCGCGTTCCCGTAGCGGGTTTCGGATGCGATCGTCATCGTGGTCATCGGCCAATCATAACGCCCGGGGCAGATGAGAAAAGCAAGGCGCCAGTCGCCGCAGGGGCGGTGGTCTATGGATTGGCAGGGTTCGGCAGGCTCAAGGCTTGAGCGCGAACGGATCGACGGGCGTCAGGGCGAAAGAACCGCCCGCAGCGAGATAATCGCCCGTGCGGATTTCATAATGAAGGTGCGTTGCGCCGGCTTTTCCTGTTCGGCCGATCGGCCCCAGGCGCTGGCCCTGTTTTACGCCGACGCCTTCACGAACGGCGCCGGCGAAAGAGGCGAGATGCGCATACCGCGTGTAAACGCCGTTTCCGTGGTCGATGACGATCATGTTGCCGTAATCATCCCGGTGCTTCGCTTCACGGATCACGCCGTCGGCGGCGGCGAGCACATCGCCGCCCTGATCGCTGAAATAGTCGACGCCGCGATGAGGCGCGTAACCGCGATGACCGAAGCCGGATGACAGGCATGATTTTGTGGCGGGCGTCATGAGCAGGGACACGCCGTTGATTTCGACGAGCGAGCGGTAATGCCGCACGCGGCCCGTTCTGTCCGCAGGCGGCGCGTTCGATATGTCGAGATTGCAGAGATTGAGACCGGGCCCGCCGGCTTCGGTTTCCACGGATGCGGTGTCTTGCGTTTCCGGGACTACAGCGGCCGCGGCGGTCTTGCCGCCCTGTTTGATCTGTTCCTGCTCGTCGCCGCGATTAAGCACGGAGCGGATCATGCCGGCGGCCTCGGAAAAGGCGCTGTCAGCGGCGTTCATGGCGAAGCCGGGCGCGCCCCATTTGGCGCCGCCATACCAGCCCGCAAGCACGATTATGACCGGTAAAGGCAGCCGGCCCAGCACCCCTAACAAACGCATACTTTTTACCCCCACCCCTGGGTCGAATGTGGCAATATAACAGATCAGACGTGTTGCGTCACCTTTGTGACAGTTTTTCTATCCGGTTGTATTTGCTAGGAAACGCCCATCGTCAGGGGAAGTGAGCGCATGTTTCAGCTTAAACCGCCGGGAAACGCCGATTTCAGCCCGATCCTTGTCCGGGATCCGGTCTATCTGCGCGCGCCGGTCATCCGCGATCATCCCCAATGGGCGGCGTTGCGCGAACAGAGCCGGGCCCACCTGACTGCCTGGGAGGATGACTGGACCCCAGAAGAGCTGGCGGGCTCGGCATTCCGCCAGCGGATTCAACTGTTTGAACGCGAGGCGCGGCGCAGCCGGGCGCTCTCGCTGTTTGTATTCCGGCGCGATGACGAAGCGCTGTTGGGCGGCGTGACGCTCACGAATATCCGCTACGGCGCGGCCAGGGCCGGCGTTCTGGGGTACTGGATCGGCGCGCCCCATATCGACCAGGGCTATGGCTCCGCCGCGGTGCGGGCGCTTGCCGGTCATGTGTTCGACGCCATCGGCCTTAACCGTATCGAAGCGGCGTGCCATCCCGATAATGCGCCGTCGCGCCGTCTGCTTCTCAAATGTGGATTTGAGAAAGAGGGGTTCGCCCGGGACTATCTCAAAATCAACGGCGAATGGCGCGATCATGAACTCTACGCCCTGACGGCGAGACGATATCGGGAATATAGCGCTCAGAATGAGACGAACCGTTCGTAAAAATTCACCGAACACCCGGCGCCGCTCTTGCGATAATGTCACACAAGCGTGATTATACGGGCCAAATCGAGTGAGTCAGTCGTGGGCTCCCGGGGCGCATCAGCGGCATGCGGATGCGTGAGGGCGGGGCTCAGCCAGGCTCTGGTTACCGTTTCCTCGGCGTCTGACGCCGAAACAAAGTGCGGGGTGGGGTGATGATCATTGGAATTCTGGCGGCCGGGTTTAGCGACGGCGTTGCAGCAGCGGCGCCGGCTGTGGAGCTGGGCCGGGGCGCGATCGCGGGCGCGTTCATCGTGGCTGCGGCGTTTCTGGCGGGTTACGCTGCAATCCGGCGCAGCGGTCTTGCTGTTTGCGCGCTGGTTATGGTGGCGGGCGCGGCGGCGCTGGAATTTTCTTGGCTTGGCTTTTTCTCCGCCATGTCGCCTGAGGTGACTGTTTTTATTCTCGGATTGTTCGCCGCTGCAGCGATCGCATTTCTGTCTTCGACGGTCGGCGCGGCGAAATACAATCCCCTGCTAGGCGGGGTGATGTTCACCGCCGCACTTATCATTGCGGGCATGGGCGTCATCAATTTTGTCGACCGCGTTGATCTTACCGCCATCATGCGCTGGTCCGTATTCGGCGTCGGCGGTTTTGCGTTGATCCTCGCCATCACCCAGGCGATCCGCGGCGACGCTGGTGCGCGTCTGATCCTGCCGGGCGTCGCCATCGCGATGGTTGCGCCCTTTATCGGTTCGTTGAGCGGCGGCGCAGCGACCATCGGCGCGCTTGCGCCGCACGCGCTGTTTACCCTTGGCGTTCTTGCCGCGAGCATCGTGTCGCTGACGGAAGCCGGCGCTGCGCCATTCAGCGCGCCTGCAAAGCAGGCGGCGGCGCCGATGCAAATCTTCGCTGCATCGGGCCATGATGAATTACATGAGGCTGCGTCGCACGCCGGCTCGAATGACGAGCGCGCGGATATCGTGCTCGACAGTTCTCTCGCGCAGGTGCTTGATTATTCGGGCGTGGCGATCTGGGACTGGAGTCCGACCTATGTCGACCAGACGGAATCGCTGCCGCAGCTTCTCGGCGCTGACTCCGCCGCGCCGTTCACGCCGGAAGCGCTGGCGAATTTTATCGACAAGAAAGACGCCCAGCGGTTTCAGGACGAAGTTGTCGCGCCAATCGACGGCCCGTTCGATGTGGCGCTGAAGCTCTATGACGGCCGCAAGGTTCGCATGCGCGGCGCGCGCGCGGCGAATGAAGACAGCGGCAAGTTGACCCGGATCGTGGCTTTCATCGAAACCGCTTCGCCGGTGTTCAAACCAACGGCCAACAACTTCGTCAACGACAAGACGCTGCGTGAAGCGACCGCTGCGGCGATCGTACCGGCCGCCGTGGGCGCGCTTGCATCGAAAGTCTCTGCAGCGCTTGCGAAAGGCGATATCGTCGCCGCATTCCAGCCGATCGTCGCCCTCGATGACCGGAAGGTCGTCGGTTATGAAGCGTTGGCGCGCTGGCGCGGCGAAGACGGCGCGGAAGGGCCGGAGACGTTCGTGCGCGCCGCCGATCAGGCGGGCAAGGGCGCCCAACTCGCCGGCGTCATGCTTGAAAACGCCGCCGCATTCCTCGCTGAAAAGCTGAAGGCGGACAAACGCAGCAAGTTATTTGTTGCGATGAATGTTTCATGGGGGCAGATGCGCGACCCCGGTTTTGTCGAAACCGTCAGCGCGGCGATCAGCAAATACGCCTTGCCGAAGGATGCGCTTGTTCTGGAGCTGACCGAAGGCGACGCTGTTTCCGACGCTGACAATGCGGGACGCGTGTTTTCAGCGCTCAAGAAGGCGGGCGCGGCGCTCGCTTTCGACGACTTTGGCGCAGGCTTTTCATGCCTCACCAATCTTCGCAAATACGATTTCGATTACCTGAAGATCGACAAGTCATTCGCTGGCGATCTTGAGACCGGCGGCGACGGTTCGAAAATCGCCGCCTCGCTTGGCGGCCTTGGCAAGCAGCTTGGGCTTAAGGTGATCGTCGAGGGGATCGAGACAAAGAACGCAGCAAAAGCGGCGGCGAAACTGGGGCTGGACCTCGCTCAGGGGTACGCGTTCGGCATGCCGGAGGAAGCGTCCCCGGTCGCCGAGCCGGCGGTTGAGATGAAAGCCGAAGAACCGACGCCGGAACCGAAAGCCGTCGAGACGTCGCTCAAGGAAGAACAGCCGGAAACGGGCGCGGTTCTTGCTGAAAAGGCGGAAGCCGCCGGCGACATCAAGCCGGACGAAGCGGCAAACAGCGATATCGAGCTGACGGCCAGCGATCTTGCGGCGGAAGAAGCTGTTGCAGCGCCCGCGAAGCAGGGCGCGAGCTGGCTTTGGCGCCGTTCGACCATTCGCTGATCAGGTTTGCGAGCGCCGCGCTTGTTTAATTGAGCGGCTGATCCTGATTACGGATGGACGCCCATTCCGGCGACAGCATTGCGCTGGTCACCCCAAGCTTGCCGAGCGCGCGATTCCACGATGCGTTTTCCGCGCCGCCAAAGATTATGGTCTCGTCTGCTTCGCAGTGGACCCAGGCGTTCATGGTGATTTCCTGTTCCAGTTGCCCGGCGCCCCAACCGGCGTGGCCGACCGCAAGCAGAAACGCGCGCGGCGCCGGCCGCCTCGGATGCTTGCCGCCAATATCGGCGAGAATGTCTTTCGTCGCGGTGAGCCCGAGATCAGGCGCAACGGCAAGCGTCTTGTCGAGACGGTAGTCGAGCGTATGTAAGACAAGGCCGCGTTCCGTTTGCACCGGCCCGCCGAAATAGACCGGCGTTTCCGAAGCTTCTTCGGAAGGCTCGATCTCGAGCTGGCGAAGCAACTCGTCAAGATCGATATCCGCGATGCGTTTGTTGACGATTACGCCCATGGCGTGATCTTCGTCATGTGCGCAAATAAAAACGACCGAATGTTCGAAACGGGGATCGCCCATATTAGGCATGGCGATCAGCAGTTGCCCGGCGAGAAAATCACGGTCGTTTGCGCTTGCGTCTTTGCGAGTTTGTCCCATGAGGCGAAATCTTATGCCTCGAAACGGGGCTGTGCAAGGATGGCGAGGACCGCAACCCCATGGACCTCGCCGCGGCGAATCGATAAAAGCGGTTGCGCAAAACGGGAGATTTCAACTCATGACCATTGCTGTCGGCGACAAGATTCCAAACCAAAAAGTGATGCTGGCGACCGAGAACGGTCCGGAACAGGCTGAGACCGCCGATATTCTCGGCAAGGGCCGCGTCGCTCTGTTTTCGGTGCCGGGCGCTTTCACGCCCACCTGTTCAGCGAAACACTTGCCGGGATTCGTCGAGCAGGCTGATGCGCTCAAAGCCAAAGGCGTCGACAAGATCGTCTGCATGTCGGTCAACGATGCATTTGTGATGGACGCCTGGGCGAAGTCCCAGAACGCCAGCGGCAAGATTGAAATGCTGGCCGACGGCAACGGCGATTTCGCTCGCGCGCTCGGGCTCACCATGGACGGCAAGGGCTTCGGCATGGGCGAGCGGTCGCAACGCTTTTCCCTGGTGATCGAGGATGGCGTTGTTAAGGAGCTGAATGTGGAAGCGCCGGGCGCGTTCGACGTTTCAAGCGCCGAACACATGCTCGGCCAGCTCTAGGCGTTACGCTTAACGCGCGGATGCTGCGCCCATACGGGCCAGTTCGTCCGCGCGTTCATTGCCGGGATGACCGGCGTGGCCCTTCACCCAATGCCATTCGACCTTGCGGTTTGAGGAAAGCTCATCGAGGGTCATCCACAAGTCCTGGTTCTTCACCGGTTTCTTCGCGGCGGTTTTCCAGCCATTGCGTTTCCAGCCGTGAATCCAGTCGTTGATGCCGTTCTTCACATATTGGCTGTCGGTATAGAGCCTTACCGGCGCGCTGGCGTCGGTGGCTTTCAACGCCTCGATCACCGCGAGCATTTCCATACGGTTGTTGGTTGTTTCAGCTTCGCCGCCGCACAGTTCAGTGCGTTCGCCGCCGACGATGATGAGCACGCCCCACCCGCCGGGGCCGGGATTGCCGGAACAGGCGCCGTCCGTGAATATTTCAATCATTTAAAACCCGTATAATGCGGGCGCATAATGGCTGCGATGGAATTCCAGGATCGCTTTGTATTCAAGCGGGTCCTTCACCGTAACCATGGCGCCCTCGACCTGATTGAGCCAGTCATAGGCGCGTGTCAGGAGAAAACGCAAGGCTGCGCCGCGCAGGAGCGTTGAAAACGCCTCCCGTTCCGCTGCCGTAAAGATGCGCTTCTCGCTATACGCCTTCATCAGCGCCGAAGCATTCTCCTTCAGGAAAACGCCATCGCCGTCAAAGCACCAGGCGTTGATGCAGACCGCCGCGTCATAGGCGAAAAAATCCGTACACGAAAAATAAAAATCGATGACGCCGGCGATCTCATCACCGTCGAACAGAACATTGTCGGGAAAGAGATCCGTATGGACGACCCCGCCGGGCAGGGCGGCGGGCCAGCATGCAGTTAAATAGTCGAGTTCTTCCTCGATAAACGCCGCGAGCCCCGGCGCGCAGCGGTCGGCGCCGCGCCCGCACGCCTCGGCGAGACGGCGCCAGCCGGAAAGCGAAAGCGGGTTATCGCGAGTGAGGGCGAAGTCCGCCACATGGGCGTGAAGATCGGCGAGGGTCGCGCCGAGCGCGCGGGCGTGCGCCGGGGCCGGCGTCATCACCGCCTCGCCAGGAAGAAACCGGATCAGCGCCGCCGGTCTTCCGGCGAGGAATTTTACGACGGCGCCGTTTCGGTCTGCGACAGGCGCCGCGACCTTCAGGCCCTTGCCCGCCAGATGGGACGTCATCGCCATGAAGAAGGGCAGGTCTTCCTCACGCACGCGCTTTTCAAAAAGCGTCAGGATGTAAGGACCGCTCCCGGCGTTGATTTTGTAGTTGGTGTTCTCAACGCCCTCGACGATCGGCGTTTTCGCGAGCAAGTCGCCGACATCGTAATCGGCGAGGAATGCAGCGAGGGCGCTGTCTGATACCTCGGTGTAAACCGCCACCGGTGATCAGCTCGCAAGGCGCAGGGGCGTATTGAAGACGACGTTCTCCGCCGCCGTCTCCACGGTCTCGATCTTCAGCGTGCGCCGACGGGCCAGTTCGGTCAGGAACGCTTCGACGAGATGTTCCGGCGCCGAGGCGCCGGCGCTGACGCCCATCAGCGATATGGCGTCGATCCGCTCATAGTCGAAAGCGGCGGCGTCTTCGATCAGCGATGCTTCGCCCGCGCCCGCGCTGAGAGCGACTTCGACGAGACGTTTCGAGTTGGATGATGTCTCCGAACCAATCACCACGAACAGATCGACGCCCGGGGCCGCCGCCTTGACGGCGTTTTGCCGGTTGGATGTCGCGTAACAGATGTCTTCCTTGCGCGGCCCGATGATATCCGGGAATTTTTGTTTCAGCGCGTCGACCATGGTCTGCGCATCGTCGACGGAAAGCGTCGTTTGCGTCACATAGGCCTTGTGGCCGGTGCGTTCGGCGAGAGCGCCGATGTCGGCGATGGTCTCAACCAGCGTAACCGCGCCGGCCGGCGCCTGGCCCATAGTGCCGATGACTTCCGGGTGACCCGCATGGCCGACGAGATAGACATGACGGCCGGCGGCGACATGGCGGCGGGTTTCCGAATGGACTTTCAGGACCAGCGGGCATGTGGCGTCAATGGCGATGAGATTGCGATCCGCGGCTTCGCGGTGGACCGATTGCGGACACCCATGGGCGGAGAAAATCACTGGCCGGTCGTCCGGGACCGCGGTCAGTTCATCGACGAAGACCGCGCCCATGGCCGCCAGCCGGTCCACAACATGCCGGTTGTGAACGATTTCATGGCGCACATAGACAGGCGCGCCATGGACGGCCAGCGTCTCCTCTACGGTGCGGATCGCCCGTTCGACCCCGGCGCAGAAGCCCCGCGGCGCCGATAGTCGGACTGTCAGCGGGCGTTGCCGTCGGCCGGTGGGGAGGGTGCGTTTAATTCTCATTTCGGCCCCTTTACTGGAGCGTTGCGCGGTCCGGTTCGAGACGCTACGAGAGACTGACACTGCATCAAGGCGACTCGGCGGCGGCGATCCGGCGGCCCGAAGGCCTTTTCATGAGCAAATATAAGGGTTCGCGAGTATGAACAAACAGTTAGCCGCGCCGCTTTTCGCCGCAGCAATCAGCATTTCATCCTGCGCCAGTTCGGACGAGGCGAGAAACACCAATCCGGCGCCGTGCCCGAATATCGTGGTTCTGGATGACGCGTCGCGGCTGATCGAGTTCGACGGCGAAGCCGAAACCGCCAGCAATATCGCCTACACCGCCGAGATCACCAATGTGGGGATCGGTTGTCGTTACGCCGAAGCCAAGCCTATCGATGCGGAAATCGCCATCGACATGGCGTTTGGCCGGGGCCCGAAAGGGGCCGCTGGCGAGAAGGTATTCAAGTACTTTGTGGCGGTGACGCGCAAGGACCTTGAAGTGATTAGTAAATCCGAGTTTCTCGTCCCGGCGAATTTCGATGGCGACCGGCGGATTGTGATTACCGAAGAAGAGATCAACAAAATCCTCATCCCCCGCGCCAGCGCCCAGATTTCGGGCACCAATTTCGAGATTATCGTCGGTTTTTCCCTCAGCCCGGAACAGGTGATCTTCAATCGTTCCGGCAAAAGCCTGAAATTCCCGAATTTGAAATGACGCTGCTTGAAGAGTTGAGCCGGATTGTCGGCGAGGCGTTCGCTTCGGCGGCGCTCGATCCGCAATTAGGGCGGGTGACAGCGGCCGACCGGCCGGATCTCGCCCAGTTTCAGTGCAACGGCGCCCTGGCGGCGGCGAAGGCGGCGAAACAGAACCCGCGCGCGCTCGCCGACAAGATCAGCGAAACCCTGCGCGCCAACCCGATCTTTCAGGAGATCGCGGTCGCCGGCCCGGGTTTTATCAATATCAAGCTGACGGACGCGTACATCGCTGAACGCGTATCGCAAGCCATAGGGGATGGCCGGTTTGGCGGCTGGCTTCATCCGTCCCCGGAAAAGATCGTCATCGATTACGGCGGGCCGAATGTCGCCAAGCCGCTCCATGTCGGCCATCTGCGCGCCGCCATAATCGGCGAATGTTTGAAGAGGCTGTTCCGCTTCACGGGCGATCAGGTTGTCGGAGACGTGCATCTCGGCGACTGGGGCTTGCAGATGGGCCAGCTGATTTCCGAGTTGCAGCTTCGCCAGCCCGATCTCGTGTATTTCGACTCTGGCGCGAAAGGCCCGTTCCCGGCGGAACCACCGATCGGCCTTACCGATCTTGAAGAGATGTATCCGGCGGCGTCGGCGGCCTGCAAGGAAGACCCGGCCCGGGCGGACCTCGCCCGCAAGGCGACCAAGGAGCTTCAGGACGGGCGGCCGGGCTACCGCGCGCTGTGGCGGCATTTCGTTGATCTCTCCGTTGCGGCGATGAAACGCGACTATGCGGACCTGCAGGTCGAGTTTGATCTCTGGAAAGGCGAGGCGGACGCCGATCCGCTTATTCCGGAACTGGCTGAGGATCTTCAAAAGCGCGGGGTTCTCGAGTTTTCCGACGGCGCGCAGATCGTTCGCGTCGAGCGGCCTGACGACAAGAAGGAAATGCCGCCGATCATCTTCCGCAATTCGGAAGGCGCGGTCGGCTATCACGCGACGGACATCGCCACCATTGTCGACCGCCAGCGGTCAGAACATCCGGACCGCATTCTTTATGTTGTCGACGCCCGCCAGCGGCTGCATTTCGAGCAGGTGTTCAGGGCCGCTGAAAAGGCAGGCTATTTTGAGGAGGCCCGCCTCGAACATCTCTGGTTCGGGACGATGAACGGCAAGGACGGCAAGCCTTTCAAGACGCGCGAGGGCGGTACGCTGAAACTGCGCCATTTCATCGACATGGTCACCGAAAAGGCCGCCGAGCGGCTCGCAGAAAGCGGATTCGCGGAAGGTTACAGCGCTGAAGAGACGGCGGGTATCGCCCGCAAGGTTGGCGTCGCCGCGCTCAAATTCGCGGATCTCTCCAATCCGAGGACCAGCGACTACATATTCGATCTGGACCGGTTCATGGCCTTCGAAGGCAAGACCGGGCCTTATCTCCTTTACGCCAGCGTTCGCGTACGCTCGGTGCTGGCCAAGGCCGAGGCCGCCGGGGCAGGCGGGCCGGGGCCTGTGCATATAACAGCGCCGGAAGAGCGCGATCTGGCGCTCAGCCTGCTCGCTTTCGGGGAGGCGGTCCGGGACGCCTATCAAAAACGCCTGCCGCATCTGTTGTGCGATCAAGCCTATGGGCTCGCCCAGGCGTTTTCAAAATTTTACGCCGCCTGCCGGATTGTTGATGAAGAAAATATGACAGCGCGAAAATCGAGGCTGAATTTGACCGCCGCTGCAGGCGGTCAACTCGACCAGATTCTCGATTTATTGGGTATTGAAGCGCCGAACCGCATGTGAACTGTGGCATCCAATCCACAATCGGCGCTTATTCCTCGGGCGGCGCCTTACATAATCTTCATTCTTTGAGCAGCGGAATGATCCGTAGGCGGCTTATCCACAAGCTAACCCGTTCTTTATCGACCGTTTTTTTTCCACATATTTCGGCAGCGCAATATGTGACAGTTTTGTGAATGCGCCAAGTCGATTTTGTAACAAAACAACGTCATTGACCTGTCACACCAAGTGCTTATTGCAAAAGCGTTTTCGGGCGGCACAGGTGCAATAAGTGCGGCTTGCTAAATCCAGTCCAAGCTTGGGGTTAAACACATGAAACTTATGAAATCGCTTTATGCGGGCGCGGCTGCTGTCGCGCTGACGACGGCCTTCGCAACGGTCGTCGCAACGCCTGCCATGGCGCAGGAAACGACCTCTGAAATTCGCGGCGTGGTGACCGACGAATCCGGCGCTCCGCTTAGCGGCGCAACGGTGACGATCGTCGACACGACGACCGGTCAATCGCGTTCGGTCAGCACTGATGGAGCGGGCCGCTTCAGCGCGCGCAACCTTAACGTCTCCGGCCGCTACACGGTCACAGCGACCGCGTCCGGCTATCAGGGCGAGTCGGTTGAGAATATCGGCCTGACGATCGGCGACTCGGCGTTCGTGACGCTCGATCTCGCTTCCGGCGGCAGCGGCGACCAGATCGTGGTTGTCGGGACGCAAACAGCAGTTGCACAGGTCGCGACCGGCCCTGCAGCGGTCTTTACGGCAGATGACCTCACCCGACTTCCTGCGCTCAACCGCGACATCAAGGACATCATCCGTCTCGATCCGCGGATCAACATCGACGAATCCTATCAGCGTGGTATTCGCTGCGTCGGCTCCAACGAGCGTTTCAACTCGCTGACCATCGACGGCATTCGTCAGAACGACATTTTCGGCCTGAACGACAACGGCTATCCGACCCAGCGTCTGCCGTTCCCGTTTGATGTCGCCGAACAGGTTGCGGTCGAAATCGCGCCTGTCGATGTTGAATATGGCGGGTTCACCGGCTGTAACATCAACGTCGTCACCAAGACGGGTTCGAACGAACTCCATGGCCGCGGCTTTATCGATTATAATTTCGCCGGCTTGCATGGCGGTACGCTCGAAGGCAATCCGGTCGCCAAACCGGATACGGATGAGAAATCCTGGGGCGGCGTTCTGACCGGCCCGATCATCAAGGACCGTCTTTTCTTCACAGCCGCCTATGAGAAGTTCTCAGGCACCGACACCTACATCACCGGCCCGTCGGGCGGCGGCTTTGTGAACGAAGTTGACGACGTCAGCGCTGCAGACGTTGCGCGCGTCCAGCAGATCATGCAGGACGTTTACGGCTTTGACGCCGGCAGCATTCTCTCCAGCACGCCGGACACGGATGAGCGCTGGTATGTCAAACTTGTCGGTTACCTCGGCGACGATCATCGCGTTGAACTGTCTTATCAGGACACCTATGGCGCTGTTGTCGTGGATCAAGGCACAAGCACCAGTGATGGCGAACTCGGCTTGTCGTCGAACTGGTATAATCGTTCGGAAGATATGGAAGTCTATTCCGGTCGTATCTTCTCGGACTGGACGGACAACTTCTCGACGGAAATCTCGGTTTCCTATCTTGACCGGATCACCGGTCAGGACTCGCTGAACGGCACCGATTTCGCCCAGTTTGAAATCACAACGACCGACGGCGGCACCATTTTCCTTGGTCCGGACCCGAACCGTCATGCTAACAAGCTTGAAGGTTCGTCGCTGAACATGAAGTTCAAGGCTCAGTATCTGACGGGCGATCACACGTTCAAGTTCGGTTACGAGCGTGAGACGTATGAATTCTTCAACCTCTATATCTTCGGGGCGGAAGGTCTTGCTGCATACGACTCAATCGACGATCTCGAGATGATGCAGCCGGCGGATATTTTCTATCAGAACGCCGGTTCCAACATGGAAGACGATGCGGGCGCCGTATTTAAACGTCACCTCAACACTGTCTATCTTCAGGATGAGTGGACGCCTTACAGCGGCGTGACGGTTACAGCCGGTCTTCGTTACGACTTCATCACGATGTCTGACATGCCGCAATTCAACCAGCTCATCGTTGATCGTTTCGGCGTGCCGAACAATGAAACGTTTGACGGCGTGTCCTTGCTTCAGCCGCGTATCGGTCTTGAGTGGGATGTCAATGACAGCCTGACGCTGTCCGCCGGCGTCGGGCGCTTCTCCGGCGGCGATCCGAGCGTCTGGCTCTCCAACAGCTTCTCGAACACCGGCTTCAATATCGGGTCTGCGTTCTCAAATAACGCAATGACTCTCGCCGGCTTCGACGGCTACAACCTTCCGGCTTCGATGCTGGCTGCCAACGCTGCTGCAGCGGCTGCCGGCGAAGGCGCGGTCAACATGATCGATCCGGACTACAAAATGTCGTCGGTGTGGCGTTTCTCCACCGGCGCCAAATTCTTCCCGGGCGGCGACTGGCTCCTCGGCGCCGACTTCCTCTACACGATCCAGCAGAACCCGAATACGTGGCAGAACCTCGACCTGGCGGTTATCGACACCGCGCCGGACGGTCGTCCGATCTACAATACGCAATTTGGCTACGGCAATGGCGGCGTATTGATGCTCACCAATTCGGACCACAGCCCGAAGACGATGGTTCTCTCCGGTTACGTCGATAAGCCTTGGGAAGCAGGGATCTTCGAAGGTCACATCAATTTCGGTTATGCTTATACCGATGCGGACGATGTGAGCCCGGCGACGAGCTCAACGGCGGCGTCAAACTATGAAAACATCGCTACGGCGGATTATAACAACCTGCCGGTTTACACGTCGAACTATGAAATCAAACACGCCTTCACGGCGCGTGCTGATTTTGCGGCTGAGTTCTTCGGCAACCTCAAGACCCGCCTGACGCTGACCGCTCGCCTTAATAGCGGTAAGCCGTACAGCTACACCTTTGATACCGATGGCGGTAGCGATGCTGTCGCCGGCGGCTTCAACCTGTTCGGCGATAGCGACGACTCAGAACGTCGTTCGCTCTTCTATGTGCCGAACGGCGTTAGCGACCCGATGATCGGTTTCGCCGATCACTACGAGTTTATCAACGGATCGCTTGTTCTCACGCAGACGGCTGCAGAAGCTGAATCGAACATGGCCGCTTTGCTCAACAACCCTGACATCGCTGCGTACCAGGGCATGATTACGCCCCGCAACGGTTTCAACTCTGACTGGTGGGGCAAAGTCGATCTGCGCTTCGAACAGGAACTGCCCGGCCTGATGGATGGCCATAGACTGCGGTTCATCATCGATATCGATAACTTCACGAACCTCCTCAACGACGACTGGGGTGTCTATCGCGAAGTTACTTTCGGTGGTTCCGGTCACAATGTGACGCTTGCTGAAGCGCAAATCGTAGGCGACCAGTATATCTACGAGAACGTCAGAAGTTCGGTCGATGATATTCAAGACATCATCTACGGTCCGTCTGTCTGGGAAATCAATTTCGGTCTTCGCTACGACTTCTAATCCGTCGTAGTTCTGAAATCGGGAAAGGGCGGCCTTCGGGCCGCCCTTTTTCTTTGTCTGGGCAATGGTTCAGGTCCGGCCTGCGGCGAGGCGAGCCTGATCTGCGACAAGCCGTCCGGCCTTGCCGGCAATCAAGACTTGCAACCAGAGCCTCGGCTCCGCACCATGGCGCCGGAGGAAGCCGATGGGCCGCGAGGCCTTTCGGACAGGGGTTTTATGCAATCAGACAAAAGGAGCCGCCGAATGCGGGTCAAACTCATCGTATCGTCGCTGGCGCTGGCCGCAGCGCTTGTCGCCTGCGGAAAACAGAACGAAGACGCAAGTCAAAAAACCGGAGCCGCTCAAGTGGAGCAGGTCGATCTCTTCGCCGGTCTCGACCCGGCTGTCGCCTCCAACGAAGCCGGTAACGTCCTGCTGGCGCCGTTCAGCGGCCCTTATGGCGGCGTGCCGCAATTCGACGATGTTGATATCGAGGGCGTAAAGCCGGCGCTCGAAGCGGCGATGACGCGAAACCTCGCCGAGATCGACGCTATCGCAAGCAACCCCGAGCCGGCGACATTCGCCAACACGATCGTCCCGCTCGAAAAGTCCGGCGAAGACATTAGCAGGGTCTTTTCCTATTGGGGCATCTGGTCGTCAAACATGTCGACGCCGGAATTCCGTGCGATCCAGCAGGAAATGGCGCCGAAACTTTCCGAATTCTTTTCGAAGATCACCCAGAACGAGAAACTCTTCGAACGGGTTCGCGCGGTCTATGAGGGCGATGAGTACAAGACCCTGCGCGCCGATCAGCAGCGCGTCGTCTGGCTCACCTATGACGGCTTCGCCTCGAATGGCGCAACGCTCGAAGGCGAGGCGAAAGAACGCTACGCGGCGATCAACCAGCGTCTGGCCGAAATCCACACCCAGTTCGCCAACAACGTCCTCGCCGATGAGGAAGGCTACGTCACCTATATCACGAAAGACCAGATCGGCGGTCTGCCGGGCTCGTTCGCGAACGCCGCAGCCGCCGCTGCTGCGGATCGCGGCCATGAGGGCGAATACGCGATCACCAACACGCGCTCTTCGATGGACCCGTTCCTGACCTATTCCGACGAGCGCGACCTGCGCGAGACCGTCTGGCGCAACTATTATAGTCGCGGCGACAATGGCGACGAGCACGACAACAACGCCATCATTGCTGAAATCCTCCAACTGCGCGACGAGCGCGTCGGACTGCTTGGTTTCGACACCTATGCCGAATGGCGCCTCCAGAACCGCATGGCCAAGAACCCTGATAACGCGCTTGCGCTGATGGAGGCGGTCTGGCCGGCCTCGGTCGCGCGGGTTCATGAGGAAGTCGCTGAAATGCAGGCGATCGTCGACGCCGAAGGCGGCGGGTTCAAGATCGCGCCCTGGGACTATCGCTATTACATGGAGAAAGTCCGCCAGGCGAAATACGACCTCAACTCCGATGAGGTGAAGCAGTATCTCCAGCTCGACAAGCTGCGCGAGGCGATGTTCTTTGTCGCGGGCGAGCTCTTCAACTTCGCATTCACCCCCGTCGAAGACGGCGTCGTGCCGGTCTGGCATGAAGACGTTCATGTCTGGGAAGTCACCGACAAGACCAGCGGCAAGCATATCGGCCTTTGGTATCTCGATCCCTTTGCGCGTCCCGGCAAGCGTTCGGGCGCATGGGCGAACAGTTTCCGCAGTCACGACACGCTCGACGGCGTCGAGAAGACGGTGCTCGCCACCAACAACTCGAACTTCATCAAGGGCGCGCCCGGCGAGCCGGTGCTGATCTCATGGGACGACGCTTCGACCTATTTCCACGAGTTCGGCCACGCGCTGCATTACCTTTCGTCGAATGTCGACTATCCGACGCTCAATGGCGGCGTGCGCGACTACACCGAGTTCCAGTCGCAGCTCCTCGAGCGCTGGCTCTCGACCGACAAGGTCATCGACACCTATCTCGTTCATTACGAGACCGGCGAGCCGATGCCGGACGAACTGGTCGCCAAGATCAAGGCGGCATCGACCTTCATGCAAGGGTTCAACACGACGGAGTATCTCGCTTCCGCCCTGATGGACATGCGCTACCATTCGGTCGATCCGACCGGCATTGATCCTGATGCGTTCGAGCGGGAAAATCTCGCCGATCTCGGCATGCCGGAAGAGTTGCCCATGCGTCATCGCAGCCCGCATTTCGGGCACATCTTTTCGGGCGAAGGCTACTCGGCCGGCTATTACGGTTACATCTGGGCGGACGTTCTGACCGCCGATGCAGCGGAAGCCTTTGCCGAAGCGCCGGGCGGTTTCTACGACAAGAAGCTCGCCAAACGCCTCGTCGACAATCTCTTCGCGCCGCGCAACGCGGTCGATCCGGCGGACGCCTATCGCGCCTTCCGGGGGCGGGACGCCGACATTTCAGCGTTGATGCGCGACCGCGGCTTCCCGGTTCCGGGAGAGGGCGGCGGCGACGGATCGGAAACGATTGAGTAGCTCCCAAGCTATTCAGCCTCATCCTGAGGCGCCCGGCTCGCATTCTTCTGAGAATGCGGCCGGGCCTCGAAGGATGTGAGCGTTGTGTTTGCGGCCATCCTTCGAGGCTCGCCCTTTCGGGCTCGCACCTCAGGATGAGGATAATTCTGATGAGCATTCCGCACACGCATCAGGCGAAACGCCGGCGCGAAAAATTCAACCCAGAGAGGGTAGTCGGGCCGCTAGCCCAGTAAATGGGGATAGTTGTCCACCCCCTGCGGCGCCGGGCGTATAGTCGAGCGTATCGGCTATTTGTGTCCGCCCCAGACCGCTTTCACGCGGCGGTCGCGGCCGCAGGTGGTCCGGTAAAAGCGGTAGCGCACCGGATTCTTCTTGTAATAGTCCTGGTGATAGTCCTCCGCGATCCAGAACCGGTCGAGCGGGACGATCTTCGTTTCGATCTTCCGGCCGAGTTCGGCTTCGGCCTTGGCGACCGCGGCTTTTGCAGCGTCGTACTGGTCGAGGCCGGCATAATAGATTGCGGTCGTATAGGCGTGGCCGCGGTCGCAGAACTGCCCGTCCGCATCGAGCGGGTCGATATGACGGAGGAAATAATCGACGAGTTCGCGATAGGAAATCACGGTCGGGTCGAACGGCGCTTCGACCACCTCACGGTGGCCGTGATGGTTTTCATAGGTCGGGTTTTCGATGTCGCCGCCCGAATAGCCAGAGACAACGTCGCCGACGCCGCCGAGTTTTTCGAGATCGGCTTCGACGCACCAGAAGCACCCGCCGGCGAACACCGCGGTTTCCGCGGCTGGGTCCTCCGGGCCGCTGGCGGCGATCAGGGCGAAGGCGGCGATCAGGCTTTTCATGGGCGCTCCCTTGGTTTCCTGTCCCATATCAACCGGAAAGAGCAGGAGGCCAGCCCTTCGGACCGCGATTCACGCGGTTTTGACGGTGCGGGCGCGTTCCGTGAAGGCGGGGCGGTGAAGGGATGCCGCCGCCTTTCTTCATTGCCGCAAACGGCGGTTTTCGGTTAGGTCGAAAGGGCAAACTGCATGAGCATCATGTCGAGGGGATTTATGGCGATCAGACGATTTTCAGCAATTGCATGCCTTGGCGCGCTGGTGCTCGCCGGCTGCGGCCAGAATGAAACCGGCGCGTCAACACAGCAGGAAGAATCCATGACCAAACAGGACCCGTTCGCCGAAGCCCGGAAAATCGAGGCGCCGGTTGTCGAAAAACGCCCGGTGGAGATCACCCAGCATGGGGTCGCGCGGGTCGATAATTACGCCTGGCTGCGCGACGAGAACTGGCAGGAAGTGCTTCGAGACCCATCGACCCTCGACGCCGACATCCGCGCGATGCTGGATGCTGAAAACGCCTATTACGAAGAAGTGACCGGCGAACTTGAAGGGCTTCGCAAGACGCTGTTTGAAGAAATGCGCGGCCGCATCAAGGAAGACGATTCCAGCGTGCCGATGAAAGACGGCGACTGGAAATACTGGGTGAGATACCGCGAAGGCGGGGAATACCCGATCTTCATGCGCGCCCCGGCGGCCGGCGGGGATGAGCAGGTTCTCCTCGACGGAGACAAGGAAGGCGAGGGAGAGAAATTCTTCAGCATCGGCGATGTCGCCCACAGTCCGGACCACAAGCTGATCGCGACGACGATCGACCGGCTTGGCTCCGAATATTATTCGATCCGGGTGCGCGATCTGGAGACCGGCGAGGAGCTGCCCGACCGGATTGAGAGCGCCGACGGATCGGGCGTCGTCTGGACCGCCGATTCCAGCGCCTTTTATTATATCGAGCGCGACGACAATCAGCGTTCGAAATGGGTGAAGATGCATGTGCTTGGGACGGACCCTTCCGAAGACTGGGTCGCCTATGAGGAAAAGGACGACGGCTTTTTCCTGAGCATTTCAAAGAGCCAGAGCGGCGAATATATTTTCGTTCATTCCGGCAGCCATACGTCCAGCGAGGCGTATTTCATTCATGCGAGCGACCTTGAGGGCGCGCTTGTGATGATAGAGCCGCGCGCGAAAGACGTTGAATATTCGGTCGAACATCACGGCGGCGATTTTTATATCCTCACGAATGCCGACGACGCGGTCGATTTCAAGATCGTCAAGGCGCCCATTCAAAACCCCGGCAGGGAAAACTGGACCGATGTCGTACCCCATGAAGCGGGGACGCAGATCACCAGTTTCGTCCCGTACAAGGACTATTTCGTTCGCCTTGAACGTGAAGACGCGCTGCCGCGCATCGTCGTGGCGGGATATGACGGCGGCGAGCATGAAGTGGCTTTCGATGAGGCCGCCTATGCGCTCGGACTGCAGTACGGTTATGAATACGACACGCAGACGACGCGGTTCAGCTATTCCTCGCCCTCAACGCCGCGGCAGACCTTCGATTACGACATGAGCACGCGCGCGCGCGCGCTCCTGAAAACGGAAGAAGTACCGAGCGGGCATGACTCCTCGCTCTATGCCGTCGAGCGGATCATGGCGACGGGCCTGGACGGCGCGAAAATTCCGGTGACCGTGCTTCGCCTCAAGTCGACGCCGACTGACGGCTCCGCCCCGGCGCTCCTTTATGGCTACGGTTCGTACGGCTATGCGTCCTCCGCCGGGTTTTCGACATCGGTGCTGCCGCTCGTCGACCGCGGGGTCGTCTACGCGATTGCCCATGTTCGCGGCGGGGCCGACAAGGGACGCCAGTGGTATCTCGACGGCAAGCGCGACAAGAAGATGAACACGTTCACCGATTTCACCGCCGCCGCTGACGCGCTGGTTGCTGAAGGCTACACTTCCGAAAAACGGATTGTGATCTATGGCGGCAGCGCCGGCGGATTGCTGGTCGGCGCCGCCCTCAATCTGCGTCCGGAGCTCTTCGCCGGGGTGATTGCGGCGGTGCCGTTCGTCGACGTCATCAACACGATCTCCGACGCCGATTTGCCGCTGACGCCGCCGGAATGGGATGAATGGGGAAATCCCATTGAAAGCGCGGAGGAATATGGCTGGATTGCGGAATATTCGCCTTACGACAATATCCGCCCGGTCGATTATCCCCCGGTCATGATGACCGGAGGGCTCACCGACTATCGCGTGACCTATTGGGAGCCGGCGAAGTGGGTGGCGCGCCTGCGCGAGGAGGCGAAGAAAGGACCGTTTGTCCTGCGCATGAATATGGGCGCGGGGCATGGCGGCTCGGCGGCGCGCTTTGAACGCCTCGATGAACGCGCCCATCTTTACGCGTTTGCGCTTAAAGCCGTCGGCAAGGAGAATGTCGAGCCCGTGAAGCACGGGAAATAACTGGAGAAACGCCTATCTCCGCTCATCCCCGCTTTCACGGGAATGAGCGGAATTAAGCGAGTTAAGGTTTGCGCCGCTTCGCGTTTGACTTGCCGCGCTTTTTCTTTTTCGGCGGTTTGTCGGTTTTCGGCCCGCGCTTCTTTTTCGAAGCCGTTTTGCGGCCGGCGGTCTTGCGCTTGCGCTTCGCCGTTCCGGGTAGAGGATCGCTCAGCATGTCGAAGCGCAGGCTGCCGGTCAGCGGGATCGCTTCGGCGAGACGCACCCGCACCGGCTGGCCGAGACGGAAGACGCCGCCGGTGGTTTCGCCGACGATGATGTGTTCGCCGTCTTCGAAACGGTAGCGTTCATCGCCGATGCTTCGCATCGGGATAAAGCCGTCGGCGCCGCTTTCGTCGAGCATGACAAAGAGGCCGAATTTCGTCACGCCGCGAATGCGCGCGTCGAACTCGAAGCCGACGCGGCTTTCGAGGAAACTCGAAAGATAGCGGTCGGCGGCTTCCCGTTCGGCGGCGATGGCGCGCCGTTCGTAATTGGAAATCTGCTCGGCGATTTCATCGAGCGCTTTGGCTTCTTCTTTCGTCTGGCCGCCTTCGCCGAGCCTGGCGGCGGAGACGAGCGCGCGGTGGACAGTGAGATCGGCGTAGCGCCGGATCGGCGAGGTGAAATGCGCGTAACGGGGCAGGTTGAGGCCGAAATGACCGCGGTTTTCCGTGTCGTAGATCGCCTGCCGCTGGGCGCGCAGGACGATTTCCGAGACCAGTTCCTTTTCATCGCGCTCACCGGCGATCTTGAGAAGCTGGTTGAAGTTCGAAGGCCGCACCGCGCCGCCTTTGGCGAGGGAATAGCCAAGGCTTTCGAGGTAGTTTCGCACTCCCTCGAGGTCGTCCTCGTCGGGCTGATCATGGACCCGGTAGATCCGCTCGACCCGGCCTCGTTCGAGGGTTTCCGCCGCCGCCACATTGGCGAGGATCATGAATTCCTCGATCACCCGGTGCGCGTCGAAACGTTCGCGCTTGACGACCTTTTCAACGTCGCCGTTCTTATCGAGAATGATCTTGCGTTCGGGCAGGTCGAGATCCAGCGGCGCCCGTTTCGTTCGCTCCGTCCAGCGCGCCCTGAACGCGCCATAGAGATGCTGCACGGCGTCCCTGATCTCTTTCGGCGCCGCGCCGCCCTCACTGATCGCCTGCGCGTCTTCGTAAGAGAGTTTCGCGGCCGAACGCATCATCGCGCGCATGAAGCGATGGCTTTTCTTGCGGCCGCCGGAGTCGAGTATCATCTCGACAGCGAGGCACGGCCGGTCTTCGTTTTCACGAAGCGAACAGAGGTTGTTCGAAAGTCTTTCCGGCAGCATCGGCACGACACGGTCGGGAAGATAGACGGAGTTGCCGCGCTTTACAGCCTCGCGATCGAGCGCGCCGCCCGGCCGCACGAACCAGCTGACATCGGCGATGGCGACGATGACGCGATGACCGCCGGGATTTTCCGGGTCGGGATCCGGTTCTGCAAAAACAGCGTCGTCGTGGTCTTTCGCATCGGCAGGGTCGATGGTGAAGAGCAGCGTGTCGCGGAGATCGGTGCGGTCTCCCAGCGGCGGCAGCTTCGCCTTGTCCGCTTCGGAAAGCGCCGCCGCGGGAAATTCGATGGGCACGCCGTGATTGGCGAGGGCGATGGTCGAGAACGCGTGACGGTCGTCAATATGGCCTTCAATCGTACGGACGCGCGCTTTTTTGGGGCCGTAGCCGCGGGCGTTCTTGGTCTCGATCCAGACGAGATCGCCATCCTTGGCGCCGCCTTCATCGCCCTTGTCGATGGTGAAGCTGTCGCGCGCCCGGCGCTCCACGGGATCGGCGACGCCGCCCCGCTGCGTTTTCCGGAACACGGCGAGGAAACGGTGCGCGCCTTTGCCGATCGCCTTGATGATCGAAGCGTCGTAACTCCCGTCGCCCGCCGGCGTGAGACGGGCGAGCAGCCGGTCGCCGATCCCGGGAGCCGGCTTTTGTTTTGCGGCGCGCCGCGCGCTGATGCGGATCATTGGCGGGCGATGATCATCGCGCCAGCCGGCCGGCTCGCATTCGAGATCGCCGTCATCATCGACCGCGATGACATCGATCGGATTGACCGGAGGCAGGCGGTCGGCGCTGATGACGCGCTTTCCCGATTGGAGATCGAGGACACCGTCGGCGTCCATTTCCTTCAGGAGCGCGCGCAAGTCAGCGCGCGCTTCTCCCTTGACGCCGAATGCGCGAGCGATCTCGCGCTTGTCCGTGCGCCCCTCATTTTGTTCGATAAAAGCGAGAATGTCTTTTCGGGAAGGTAGTGAAGATTGGTTGGGTTGTTTTTTCGTGCGCGGTTTCGCGCTTTTTCTATTCGTCAAGTTTGGTCTTTCAAATCGTTTTCGTAATGTAATGGCGCTCTTATAGCAGGTTCTTGCCTATGTGGGTAGGTGTTACTCAGTTTCCAAGAGCGATCGGGTCCTGTGGCCGGCCGTCGACGAGAATCTCGTAATGCAGATGGACCGCCGTGGCGTTGCCGCTGTCGCCGGTCATCCCGATGAGATCGCCGGCGCGCACCAGGTCGCCTGGTTTAAGGCCGCGCGCATAGGAAGAAAGATGGGCGTAGCGCGTCGCGACGCGGGCGTTATGGCGAACCAGCACAGTCCGCCCGTAGCCGCGCAGGCTTCCTGCCTGTTCGACGATCCCGTCGCCGCCGGCGATGATCGCGCGTGGCGTGCGGGTGTAGAGATCAACGCCTTCATGGAAGCCGCCTGCGCCGCCGCGTCGCGGGCCGAAACCAGAAGAGATGCAGGCGTCAACCGGGGCGCGGGCGAGGGTGACGCCGGCGACAGTCACATAGGGCTGATAACCGATGACCTGACTGTGCGCGTTCACGGCGGGCGCGTTAGAAACGTCCATGCCCGTGCAGAGGCTTAAGGCGCCGGCCCGCCGGAAAGAGGCGGGCGTTTCCTCCCTTGGCGCCGTGGCGCAGGCGCCAAGTGTTGTTATCGCGCCGATTAGCGCTGCTTTTGTTATAGAACGCATGATTTACGCAACTTCAATAATGGCGGAAGCCGCTACCTTTAGAGGTCATTTCATGCGGGAAGGTTAATATGTCTCCTGCAAATTTTCCAGACTTCAAGCGCGATTGGCCTTAACCGGTTAGCTCAGGGCGTCTTCCGAGATGAACAGCAGCTCACCGTCTTCCCGGATCTCGATATCGACTGCTACGCCATTCAGCCGGCCTTCGAACTCATAGACAAAATCGCGGCCGCCGAGGCGAACCGAGAGTTCGATATAGCTTGGCTCAAATCCGGGCGCGGCCGAATTGAGCGTGTTCATCACCGCATCCGGCACTTCGCTAAGCTCGGTTTCCATCTCGATTTCTTCAAGGGAGCCGTCCTCAAAGACATCGATTTCAACATGTCTGCCGGCGTAATCCTTGGCTTCGAATTCATAGATCGAAACGCCGTTTTCAACCTCAATACTGACCCGGTAGAAGTCGACGCCCGGGGCCGTGGCGATAGCGGTTTCCATGACGGCCGGCGGCACGTCATCGAACGATATTTCGGTTTCTTCTTCAGCGAAAACAGGGGCGGCGAAAAGGCTCGCCGCGGCGAAAAGAAAGGCGCGTTGCATCGTCAATCTCCTTTTCAGATGGCATACGAAACCGGCGGGACGGGACCGGTTCAGTCGCGCAGATAGGGAGTATTCGTGACGGTTCGACGATAGTTTCGCGAATAGAAGATGACGTTTTAGCCGGCTGAAGCGGTTCGCCGCAAAAGCCGCACGGCTCAGCTCGCCGTCTTCTTCTTCGCCGCTTTTTTCTTGGTCGTTTTCTTTGTCGCGGTTTTCTTTTTGGCGGTCTTTTTCTTGGTTGTTTTTTTCTTGGTCGTTTTTTTCTTCGCCGGTTTCTTCTCTTTCGCGGCGATCAGTTCCAGCGCCTGTTCCAGTGTAATGGATTCCGGATCGGTTCCGTTGGGCAGGGTCGCATTGGTTTTCTGGTGTTTGACGTAAGGGCCGTAGCGGCCGTCCATGACATTCACCGGATCGCCGGTTTCGGGATGGTTCCCGAGTTCTTTCAGCGCCGTCGCTGTGCGGCGGCCGCGCGGGTTGGCCTTCTTCTCGGCGATCAGCGTAACGGCGCGGTTAAGACCGACTTCGAACACTTCATCGATGCTTTGAAGGTTGGCGTAGGTCTTGCCATGTTTGACGAAGGGGCCGTAACGGCCGAGCCCCGCTTCGATCATCTCGCCGTCTTCCGGATGCGGTCCCACTTCGCGCGGCAGGGACAGCATCATCAGCGCTTTTTCGAGATCGGCGTCGTTCACGCTCCAGGTTTTCGGCAGGCTCGACCGTTTCGGTTTCTCCTTCGATCCTTTTTCCTGTTCGCCGAGTTGGAAGTAGGGACCGAACCGACCGACCTTAAGCCAGACATCAAGACCGGTTTCGGGATCGCTGCCGAGAAGCTTGTCGCCGCTATCGGCGGCGTCCTCGCCTTCGCCAAGCGCCGAGAGCTGGCGCGTGTAATTGCAGTCAGGGTAATTCGAGCAGCCGATAAATGCGCCGTATCTGCCCGTCTTCAGGGACAGTCTGCCATCTTCGCAGGAAGGGCAGCCGCGCGGATCGGAGCCGTCTTCCTTTTTCGGGAAGATCAACGGCCCGAGAGACTCGTTAAGCGCGTCCAGCACTTCGGAGATCCGAAGTTCGCCGATATCTTCGACCGCAGCGTGAAACTCCGACCAGAAGTTTCTTAAGAACGCTTTCCAGTCCGCCTCGCCGGCGGAAATCTCGTCGAGCGTTTCTTCAAGGTCGGCAGTGAAATCGTATTCGACGTATTTTTTGAAATAGTTTTCCAGAAACGCCGTTACGATCCGTCCCTTGGAATCGGGGATAAAACGATTGCGGTCCATGGTGACATAGCCGCGATCTCGCAACGTCGTGAGGATGGACGCGTAGGTTGACGGGCGACCGATGCCGAGTTCTTCAAGCTTTTTAACGAGGCTCGCTTCTGAAAACCTCGGCGGCGGCTGTGTGAAATGCTGGTCCGCCTTGACGTCCGAGACGCTCGCCTTGGCGCCGACGGCGAGTTTGGGCAGGACGCCACTGTTCTCGTCTCCGTCCGGATCGTCCCTTCCTTCTTCATAAAGCGCCAGGAAGCCGTCGAAGAGAATGACGGAACCGCTTGCGCGCAATCCAGTTTTCTTGTCGGCGGAAAGAAGATCGATGGTGGTGTTTTCAAGCCGCGCTTCATTCATCTGGCTGGCGATGGCGCGTTTCCAGATCAGTTCGTAGAGCTTGAACTCGTCCTCGCTGAGGCCGCGCACCTGATCCGGCGTGCGGGCGAACGATGTGGGACGAATACATTCGTGCGCTTCCTGCGCGTTTTTCGCCTTCGTCTTGTAGATGCGCGCCTTTTCCGGAACGTATTTGTCGCCGAACTGGGCGCCGACGGCTTTGCGCGCGTCGTTGATCGCTTCGGGCGCCATATCGACGCCATCGGTCCGCATATAGGTGATGAGGCCGGTAGTGTCGCCGCCGATATCAATCCCTTCGTAAAGACGCTGGGCGGTGCGCATGGTGCGCTGGGCGTTGAAGCCGAGTTTACGCGCGGCTTCCTGTTGCAGCGTCGACGTCGTGAAGGGCGGCGGCGGATTGCGCTTGGCCGGTTTCGCTTCGACCGCATCGACGGTGAAGACCGCGTTTTCGACTGCGCGCTTTGCGGCCATCGCCGCCGCTTCGTTGTTCAGGGAAAACTTCTTGAGTTTTTCGCCCTCATGCATAACGAGCCGCGCTTCGAAAGGCGAGGAATCGCCGGATGCGGCCTGAGCGGCGACAGTCCAGTATTCTTCCGCGACGAAGGTTTCGATTTCAAGCTCGCGGTCGCAGATGATGCGCAGCGCAACCGACTGGACCCGGCCAGCCGAGCGCGCGCCCGGCAGTTTGCGCCACAGGACAGGCGAGAGGGTGAAGCCCACGAGATAGTCAAGCGCGCGGCGCGCGAGATACGCATCGACAAGAGCGTTATCGAGCTGGCGCGGATGCGCCATCGCTTCCTGCACCGCCGCCTTGGTGATGGCGTTGAAGGCGACCCGGTCGATGCGGACGTCTTTCAGGGCCTTCTTCTGGTCGAGCGCTTCGAGGAGATGCCAGGAAATCGCTTCGCCCTCGCGATCGGGGTCGGTGGCGAGGATCAGCCGGTCTGCGCCCTTAACGGCCGTCGCGATTTCATTGACCCGCTTTCTCGAGCCGGCGTCGACCTCCCAGATCATTTTGAAATCATTGTCTGGATCGACCGAGCCGTCCTTTGAGGGCAGATCGCGGATATGGCCGTAGGAGGCGAGCACCTTGAAGCCTGAGCCGAGATATTTGTTGATGGTTTTCGCTTTCGACGGCGACTCAACAACGACAACTTGCATGAACGACGGATCCTCGGCGCTGCGGTTCAAGGGGCGGCCTTCCGGCCGTTAGGCGCGGGTAAATGCGTTGGGCCCGGGCGCCCTGTCAACTGTACCGGCGCCGGTCTCAGCAATCATAAGTAATAAATTCCTCTGGAATATATATCATAAGTTGTGTTATACACGCTCTGCACGCGGTACGATAAATGCGGCGGGGGAGCCCATAAAACCATGGAAGAACATAGGTTTATGCCCGACACAGAAGAAGCCGGCCAAGACAACCGGATACGGACGGCAGCCTATATCGCCGAATTGGCGCGCGAGCTGGAAACCCTTGCACGGCGGGAGAAGATCGAGCCCCTGAGCCGGCTTCTCCAGATCGCCCATGAGGAAGCGCGCCGTATCGCGTTCACAAACTAGCCCCTCCAACTCAGGCGCCGGCGGCGAGGGAAAACCTCCCGCCGGCGTGTTCTTCCGCTTCTCCGGCGAGCACCAGATCGAGCAGCGCATCGGCGATAAGCCCGGGGGGCGCATCGATTTCCCGCAGAATTTCATCCCGGTGGAGCGGCGTGAAGCTCAAAATCTCGAGAAGCTCCCTTCTGAGCGATTGAAGCCGAGCGGGATCGGGTTCTTCCTTCATGCCTTCCGACCAGTTGAAGAGGTCGCGCCGGCCTTCGCCCGCGCCGCGGTTCTGTTCGGCGAGTACATCGAGAATGTCGCCGGCGTTTTCGACCAGCGTCGCGCCGTCGCGGATCAGGCGGTTGGCGCCCTGGCAGCGCGGGTCGAGGGGCGAGCCGGGAACCGCGAACACCTCGCGGCCCTGTTCAAGGGCGAAGCGGGCGGTGATCAGCGTGCCGGAGCGGGCCGCCGCCTCGACGACAACGACGCCGCGCGAGAGGCCGGAGATCAGCCGGTTGCGCTTCGGAAAATCCCGCGCCGTCGGCTGATAGCCCATGGGGCATTCGGAAATGACCGCGCCTTCCTTTGCAATGCGCGCGGTTAGCTCGTCATGTTCCGGCGGATAGATAACATCGACGCCGCCGGCGACGACCGCGATGGTACCTGACGACAACGCCGCGTCATGAGCCGCGCCGTCGATCCCCCGCGCAAGACCGGAGACGACCACAACGCCGGCTTCGCCAAGATCGGCGGCGAGTTGTCTCGCGATCTTGCGTCCGACCCCGGAAGCGTTGCGCGCGCCGATGATCGCCACCGCTGGTTTGTCGAACAGCGAGGCGTGACCCTTCACGTAAATCAGCGGCGGAAAGTCGGGGATCGACGCGAGCGGCTTCGGATAGTCCGCCTCGCAGGACGCGATCAGCCGCACGCCATGACGTTCGGCGTTCGCGATCTCCGTTTCGGCTTCCCGGCGGTCCGGCGGTTTGAGAGCTCTGTTGCGGCCGGCTTTAGTCGCCAGGTCGGGCAGCGCCCGGAGCGCGTCGGCGGCGGCGCCGTAACGGGCGAGAAGGCGGTGAAAGGTGATGGGGCCGATCGATGGCGTACGGATTAGCTGCAGCCAGTCGAGGCGTTCGCTTTCGCTAAGCGCCGGCATCGGCCGTTTCTTTTTTCGCGCCGATCTTCGGTTCGGTTCCGTCGTAGAGGCGGAGGATATTCGCTCGGTGGCGGATATAGATCAGCGCCGCCATGAATAGCCCGGCGACAGCGAAAGCCGGTTTGCCCATGGCGAAGAGTACAAGCGGCGTCGCCGCGGCGGCGAGCAGCGCAGAGAGGGATGAGTAGCGCGTCACGCGTGCGCCGGCGAGCCAGATCGCGCCCGCGAAAACGCCAGACGGCCAGTAAAGCGCGAACAGCGTGCCCATAAAGGTGGCGACGCCTTTGCCCCCCTTGAAGCCGAGCCAGACCGGAAAGCAGTGGCCCAGAAATGCGGCCGCGCCGGCGATCTCCGGACGCCAGCCCGCGAGATAGGCGATGGCGACGGCGATCGCGCCCTTGCCGCCGTCAAGCAGCAGCGTCGCGAGCGCAAGGTCCTTGCGGCCCGTGCGCAAGACATTCGTCGCGCCGATATTGCCGGAACCGATCTTTCTGATGTCGCCGAGCCCCGCCGCTTTGGTGATGACAAGACCGAAGGGGATGGAACCGAGGAGATAGCCGAGGATGAGGGGGGCGACGTATTCCATTACTCCCCCTTCGTCAGCAGTGCGTCGAGGCAGGCCATGCGCATGGCGACGCCGTAAAACACCTGTCGGAGGATAATCGACCGTTCGGGATCGTCGGCGAGCGCGCCGTCGATTTCAACGCCGCGGTTCATCGGCCCCGGATGCATGATTTTCGCCGCCGGTTTCGCGAGCTTGATGGTCTCGTGGGTGAGGCCGAACTTGTCGTAGTAGCCCTTGGCCGCCTCCGCGCCGCCGTCGCCCATGCGCTCGAACTGCATGCGGAGCCCCATGACGATGTCGGCGCCGTCGAGTCCGTCGCTCAACCGGTCGCAGCGTTCCACGGCTGAAAATTCGTCCGCCGGGGGCATCAGCTCCGCCGGGCCGACAAAACGCACATGCGCGCCGAGCCGGGTAAACAGCCGCGCATCGGAGCCCGCCACGCGCGAATGCCGGATGTCGCCGCAAATCGCGATGGTCAGCCCTTCGAGCTTTTTAAATTCCGACGCGATCGCCGCCGCATCGAGGAGGGCCTGCGTCGGGTGCTCGCGCACCCCGTCGCCGGCGTTGATGACGATGCAGTTCAAAACTTCGTCCAGGGTCTCGTGAAGGCCCTTTTCGTTGGCGCGCAGCACCATCACGTCGGCGCTCATGGCGGCCAGCGTCTGGCTCGTATCGATATAGCCTTCGCCCTTGTTCACCGAGGACGCGGCGACCGGCACGACAAGAACATCCGCGCCGAGTTTCTTGCCCGCGAGTTCGAACGACATGTTGGTGCGGGTCGAGTCCTCATAGAAGAGGTTGATCTGCGTCTTGCCGGCGAGACGGCGCGGCGCCGGCGCAGCGCGGCGCAGATATCCGGCGTAATGTTCGGCGAGTTCGAGAAGAAAATGAATCTCGGCGTCGGAAAGATCGTCGACGCCGATAAGCCGGCGCGCGTTGAAGCCGCCCTTGGGCGGGGAGGGACGTGTTGCGGTTGTCATTAAAGCAAGACCTATAGCCTTCGCTGTTGTTTCGGGCAACGGGCTTTACGCCTTCTTTTTGCCTTTCGTTTTCATAAGCCACATGACGCCGGCGGCGATAATCACGATGTCGATCAGAAACATCACCGGCAGGGCGCCCGGCCCGCCATTGGCGATATAGGTCGAGCCGCCAAGACCGAGCCCCGCGCCGCAAGCGAGGATCGATGCGATGATCGCGTTGCGGCTGTGGCTTTTCGAACCGTCATTGGTGTCGGCGCGCACGAAAAAGCTGAGGCCCGTATAGATCAGGCCGAACACGGTCAGCGGAAACGCAAGACCGGAACCGGTGCTGATCAGCGCGACGGCGAGATGAAAGACGCCGGTGCCGAGCAACAGCCCCATGATCGTTATGCGAAGGGTTTTGGCGTTCATGTCAGTTTCCTAGCCCCCTGATTCTGTCGATAGCGCCCTGCAGTATAAAGGTCGCGGCCATTTCGTCGATCTTTTCGGCCCGCCTTGCGCGGCTGGTGTCGAGGGCGATCAGATCCCGCTCCATGGCGGCGGTCGAGAGCCGCTCATCCCAGAACGCGACCGGCAGCGGCAGGATGCGCGCGAGATTGCGCGCGAAGGCGCGAGCCCGCTGCGCGCTCGGGCCTTCGGTCCCGTCCATGTTGAGCGGGAGGCCCATGATCAGCCCGACGGCGTTGCGCTCTCCGGCGAGGATGGCGAGCCGCTCCGCGTCGGGCGTGAATTTCTTGCGCCTGATGGTTTCGACCGGGGTCGCCACCATGCGGTCCGGATCGCAGGTGGCGACGCCGATGGTTTTCTCGCCGAGATCGAGGCCGAGAAGCGCGCCTTTCGCGCCGAAGGCGGCGGCGGCCTGTTCGAAGGGTTCAGACAAGTTCCGTCTCTGCTTTCTTTGGTGCTTTGACTTAAGGGCCGCAGTATAAGGCGCCCCGAAAGGGTGTGGATAACTATCCCCATTTATTGGCGTTGCGGGCCGAATACCCTCTCAGGGTTGTAATTTCCAGCTTCGCCATTCAATCGGCGGGGTGGATTTACCCGCATTTATTCGCCGCTCATCCCGGCGAAAACCGGGCCCGGATTGACGGGCGTACCGTGCCTTAATTTGACTGGATTTCGGGCTCCCGCCGGAAAGATCAGAATGGGCGGGAAGATGTGTGTGAATCGCAGGCGGGCGGCGGCGAGCGCGCCTCTTGCGCCGTAGAGGCGGCGTTGATAGGGCTTCGCAAACGCAAAATATCCAGGGTTCCCGATGGCCATAGATAAAGAAACCGTCCGAAAGGTTGCGCATCTTGCGCGCATCGCCGAGCCCGAGGAGCGTCTTGAGCCGCTGGCGAAAGAACTCTCCGGCATTCTCGGCTGGATCGAGCAGCTCAATGAGGTCGACGTCGAGGGTGTTGAGGCGATGGCCTCGACCGTCGATGTGAAGCTCCCGATGCGCGAGGACGCGGTGACCGAAGGCTATACCGGCGGCGGCCAGCCGGAAAATGTCGTCGCCAACGCGCCGAAGACCGAAGATCACTTCTTCGTCGTGCCGAAGGTGGTGGAGTGATGGCCGGTCCCGCTGACATGAAACTCGCCGAGCTCCGCGATGCGTTGAAGAAGAAAGAAGTCACCTCGCTTGAGGCGACTGACGCCTATCTCGCCCGCATGGATAAGGCGAAGGCCCTTAACGCCTATGTCATCGACACCGCCGACAAGGCGCGCGACATGGCGAAGGCGTCCGATGCCAAACTGACGAAAGGCGAGGGGGGCGACCTCGAAGGCGTACCGCTCGGGATCAAGGACCTGTTCTGCACCGAGGGCGTACAGACCACCGCCGGATCGCACATGCTCGGCGGCTTCGCGCCGCGTTATGAATCGACCGTCACCGCCAATCTCTGGCGCGACGGCGCCGTCTGTCTCGGCAAGCTCAACATGGACGAGTTCGCCATGGGCTCGTCCAATGAGACCAGCTACTACGGTAATGTCATCAATCCGTGGCGCAGGAACGACGGCGGCAACGCCGATCTGACGCCTGGCGGGTCTTCCGGCGGATCGGCGGCGAGCGTTGCGGCGCGGCTTTGTGCAGCGGCGACCGCGACCGACACCGGCGGGTCGATCCGGCAGCCGGCCTCGCTCACCGGCACGGTCGGCGTCAAACCGACTTACGGGCGCTGTTCGCGCTGGGGGATCGTCGCCTTCGCGTCCTCCCTCGACCAGGCGGGGCCGATCGCGCAGGACGTGCGCGATGCGGCGATCATGCTGAAGTCGATGGCGGGACATGATCCGAAAGACTCAACCTCCATCGATTGTCCGGTTCCGGATTATGAAGCGGTTCTCGGCCAGTCGGTTAAGGGGTTGAAGATCGGCGTGCCGAAGGAATACCGCATCGACGGCATGCCCGAAGAGATCGAGAAGCTGTGGGCCGAAGGCGTTCAGTGGATGAAGGACGCCGGCTGCGAGATTGTCGACATCTCCCTGCCGCTCACCAAATACGCGCTGCCTGTCTATTACATCGTTGCTCCGGCGGAAGCCTCTTCGAACCTCGCGCGTTATGACGGCGTCAAATACGGGCTTCGCGCAAGCGAGTTCAAGGACATCACCTCGATGTATGAGAACACCCGCGCCGAAGGGTTCGGGAATGAAGTCAAGCGCCGCATCCTCATCGGCACCTATGTCTTGTCCGCGGGCTATTACGACGCCTATTACCTGCGCGCCCAGAAAGTCCGTAAGAAGATTTTCGACGAATTCACGGACGCGTTCTCGAAGGTAGATCTCATTCTGACGCCGTCGGCGCCGTCGGCGGCCTTCGGGCTCGGCGAGAAGTCGGACGATCCGGTGCAGATGTATCTCAATGACGTCTTCACCGTGACAGCGAACCTTGCGGGGCTTCCGGGCGCGTCGGTGCCAGCCGGCCTCGACAAGCAGGGCCTGCCGCTGGGGCTGCAGCTTCTCGCCAAACCGTTCGACGAAGAGACCATGTTCAAGGGCATGTACGCGCTCGAACAGGCGGCGAATTTCACCGCCCGCCCCAATGAGTGGTGGGGGTGAGTTGTCACGACGTCGTGCTTCTTCGGGCAGCCCGCTGGAGCCGGTTATCGGATTCTCGCGCGCGGCAAGAATTGGCGATGTAATCGCCGTTTCAGGTACGGCGCCGATCGGCTCTGACGGTGAAACGCTTTGCCCTGGCGATGTCGAAGGTCAGACCCGCGCCTGTTTTGAAATTGCAAAGAACGCGCTTGCTGAACTTGGAGCAGATCTCCGTAACGTCATCCGCACGCGCATTATGCTGACGGATGCTACGCGCTGGAAAGAAGCCGCAAAAGCGCATGGCGATTGTTTCGCGGACATCCAGCCCGCATGCACATTTGTCGAGGTCAAAGGTTTCATCAACTCCGAATGGCTCGTCGAAATTGAACTGGATGCGATTGTCGAGAGTCAGCCATGACCCGCGCCTATCAGGAAATCACCTACACCGCGCCGCTCAATGAGCCGCTGACAAGCGACGCCTATCTTGCGCCGGATGAAGGAAATTGGCGCGTTGTCGTGTTTCATGGAACGCCCGGCAACAAGATTCTTTATACGCGGTTTTTGAGGACCGCGCCGCGCGGTCTTGAAGTCGTTGTGTTTTCCCGGCCGGGGTTCGGGAAGGGGCATAAGGGCCCCGTTCTCGATTTCGATGAACAGGTCGCGGCGGCGAAGCCCTTCTTCAAGGACAAGAATGTGATCACCCTCGGCGTCTCCTATGGCGGCGAGCTGGCGCTGAAAGCCGCGCTCGATTATCCCGAAACCGTCAAGGGCGTCGTGACGGTGGCGGCGCTGATCGACGAGCCTCACGACTACGCGTTGCAGCTTGAAAAGATCGGCGGAACGCCGGGCGTTGAGGATTTCATGCCCGACCGCTGGAAACGGGTGCGGGCGGAAATCGCCGGGCGCCGCGATCAGATCGGCCCGCTGATGGCGAAGCTTGAAAGCCTCGCTGCGCCGGTGGAAGTCATGCATGGCGATTTCGACGCGCTGGTGCCGAAATCGAACGCCGACAAGCTGATGGCGACCCTGCCGAACGCGGCGCTCGATATCGTGCCCGGCGGTACGCACTATCTCGAACTGCAATATCCCCGGCGCGTCCACGCCGCCGTCGAGCGGGCGATCAGGCGGGCGGAGTTGCAAGAATCCGAAACAGCAGGCAAAACCGCCTGATCCAAGGTCCGAGAGAATTCAATGAGCGAGCCAAGAAAACTGTTGCAGGGGTCCACCGGGGACTGGGAAGTCGTCGTCGGGCTTGAAGTCCATGCACAGGTGACGTCGAAGTCGAAACTCTTTTCCGGCGCGTCCGCCGAATACGGCGCCGGGCCGAACGAGAACGTTTCGCTGGTCGATGCGGCGATGCCGGGCATGCTCCCGGTGATCAACAAATATTGCGTCGAACAGGCGATCCGCACCGGTCTGGGCCTTAATGCGAAGATCAATCTCTGGTCGCGCTTCGACCGCAAGAACTATTTCTATCCGGACTTGCCCCAAGGCTATCAGATCTCCCAGTACAAGGATCCGATCGTCGGCGAGGGCGAGATCGAGGTTGAACTCGACAGCGGCGAGACGATCAAGGTCGGTATTGAGCGGCTTCACCTTGAGCAGGACGCAGGCAAGTCGATCCACGATCTCGCGCCGAAAGAGTCTTATGTGGACCTCAACCGTTCCGGCGTTGCGCTGATGGAGATCGTGTCGAAGCCCGACATGCGTTCCGCGGAGGAAGGCTCGGCCTATTTTTCCAAGCTGCGGTCCATCGTTCGGTATCTCGGCACCTGCGACGGCAATATGGAAGAAGGCTCCATGCGCGCCGACGTCAACGTGTCGGTCTGCCGGGCCGGCAATTACGACAAGTTCCGCGAGACGGGCGATTTCAAATTTCTCGGCACGCGCACGGAGACGAAGAACGTCAATTCAATACGCTATGTGAAGCAGGTGATCGACTATGAAGCGCGCCGGCAGGTCGAGGTTCTGGAAAGCGGCGGAACCATCGATCAGGAAACGCGCCTCTTCGATGTGAAGTCCGGGACGACGCGGACCATGCGCTCGAAAGAAGATGCGCATGATTACCGTTATTTTCCCGATCCGGACCTTCTGCCGCTCGAACTTGATGCGGCCTGGGTCGAGGAGATCAGGGCGGGGCTCCCGGAGCTGCCCGATCAGAAGAAGCATCGCTTCATGAGCGAGTACGGACTTTCCGCCTATGACGCGCTGGTGCTCGCCGCCGACAAGGCGAACGCCGCGTATTTCGAAGAGGTCGCCAAAGGCCGCGACGGCAAGCTCGCCGCGAACTGGGTGACGGTGGAGCTCTTCGGCGCCCTCAACAAGGAGGGAAAGACGATCGCCGAAAGTCCGGTCAGCGCCGCCCGTCTCGGCGGACTTATCGACCTCATCAAGGACGGCGTGATCTCCGGCAAGATCGCCAAGGATGTCTTCGCGCTGATGTTTACCGGCGAGGAAACCGGCGATCCGGCGGACATTGTCGAAAAGCGCGGCCTAAAACAGGTGACTGATACAGGCGCCATCGAAAAGGTTGTCGATGAAATTATCGCCGCCAATCCGAAACAGGTTGAGCAGGTGAAGGAAAAGCCCAAGACCATGGGCTGGTTTGTCGGCCAGGTGATGCAGAAAACCGGCGGCAAGGCGAACCCGCAGGCGGTCAACGACATTCTCAAAAAGAAGCTCGGCGTCGAATAGTCCGATGAGCGAGAAACCGAAATACGTCCTCAAAGCCGGCGAACAGGCGGGGGCGGGATTTCGGTTCGAGCATCCGCTGGGCGAGGGCGGTTCGGAAATCGTCATGACCATGCTCAGCCGCGCGGCGGGCCTCAAGCGCGTCGGCGTCAATCTCGGGAAGGTGCCGCCGGGCAAGGAGGCCTTCGTCTATCATCGCCATCATGCAGAAGAAGAATGGGTATACATTCTTGAAGGCAAGGCGCTCTCGGATATCGAAGGAGGAACCGACGAAGTCGGTCCCGGCGATTTCGTCGCCTATCCCGCCGGCGTTGCGCATACGCTTAAAAATATCGGCGAAGGCGAGCTTGTCTATTTGATGGGCGGAGAGCAGGTGGACGTGGAAATTGCAGATTTTCCGCGTCACGGCAAACGCATCATTCGCAGCGGCGAGAAAACAGAAATTGTCGATGACGATGCGTGCGCAGTTTTTATTCCCGAGATAAAGCCTTTAAACGAAAAATAGGACTGCTGTCCGGTGTCGTGATTACTCCGGCGTTTTTACAAATATTCATTATACAGAATAAAAATCAAACCTGTTCACTATTGGTTCACACGGATGTTACCACGCTGAGCAGCGTTGCTGTTGAACCGCGCGCTCGATTGCATATGTGCTCGCCCGACGAAGCAAAAGGAGAGTTCTTTATGCTTGGATGGGCGCTTACGTTTTTCATTATTGCGATTATCGCCGCCGTTTTGGGCTTTGGCGGTATTGCGGGCGCTGCGGCGGGAGTGGCGAAACTCCTGTTTCTCGTTTTCCTCGCGCTCTTTGTGGTCGCCATAGTTGCGCGCGCAGTGCGCGGCCGTCCTCCCGTCTGAAAATTGACGGTTGGCGCTGTTGAGGCGTCCGGACGGTATGGAAAAAGAGACTGAAGGAGGTGACGACATGAAATTCATTGCTGGTGTTTTGAGCATCGCTATGCTCGGCGCGACTGCCGGCTGCGCGCTCGGGGTTGCGGCCGACGAAATCGACGAGGCGAAAGATTGCGACGACGATTTCGACCCGCTGGAGGAAGTGACGGGCTCGGAAGACGGCTGCAACTAGGCTATTCGTCCACTCGTAAAAAACGGCGCCGGAGATATCCGGCGCCGTTTTTTATTGCGAGAGAGGAAATCAGCCCGGCCTGTCAGCAGTGTGACGGCCGACACGCCTTGATCACGTAACAACGGGTAGACGAATTGGCGGCTTTGGGCATAGATACCGCTGACTGCTGGAGAAAGGGAAACGGATAGCCATGAAACACGACAGTATTCTCGGTACCGTCGGCAATACGCCGGTGATCCGCATTAACCGGCTTGCGCCGGACGGGATCAACATGTTCGTAAAGTTCGAGGCGTTCAATCCGCTCGGTTCCGTCAAGGATCGTCTGGCGCTCGGCGTCATCGAAGCAGCGGAAAAATCCGGCGATTTAAAGCCCGGACAGACCGTTATCGAAGCGACCAGCGGCAACACCGGCATTGGCCTCGCCATGGTTTGCGCGGCGAAGGGGTATCCGCTGGTGGTCACCATGGCGGAAAGCTTTTCCGTTGAACGCAGAAAGCTGATGCGCTTTCTCGGTGCGAAGGTGATTTTGACGCCGGCGCCCGCGAAAGGCACCGGCATGGTCGAAAAGGCGAAAGAACTCGCCGCCAAGCATGGATGGTTTTTGACGCGTCAGTTCGAAAATGAAGCCAATCCCGACATGCATGAGCGCACGACCGGGCGCGAAATCATGGAAGCCTTCAAGGGTGAAAAACTCGATTACTGGGTGACGGGCTTCGGCACCGGCGGCACGCTGACCGGCGTCAGCCGCGTTCTCCGGAAGGAAAGCCCGCAGACGAAGATCATCGTTTGCGAGCCGCCGGATGCAGCGATGCTGTCGAGCGGCGTCAGTCAGGAACGCAACCCGGATGGCAGCCCGGCGGCGTCTCACCCGGCCTGGACGCCGCATCCGATTCAAGGATGGAGCCCGGACTTCATCCCTGCGATCACCGCAGAGGCGGTGGAAGCCGGCGTCATCCACAAAGTCGTCAAGACGCCGCCGCCGGAGGGCATGAAATGGTCCAAGGCGCTGGCGCAAAAGGAAGGCGTCTTCACCGGCGTCTCCGGCGGATCGACGTTCGCCGGCGCGATGATGATCGCCGAGGAAGCGCCCAAGGGGTCGACTATACTCGCCATGCTGCCAGACACTGGCGAGCGTTATCTGTCGACGCCGCTCTTCGCTGATGTTGAAGCGGACATGAGCGCGGATGAACTTGAGATTACGCGTTCGACGCCGAACTATCAGCTTTGAGCGCGTGGCGGGCGCCGGTCCGGCGTCTTGGAACGCACGGGCAGACTGGTATGATGGCGGCGGGCGCCCCGTCCGGGACGGGGTTAGGGGATTGGAGGCGAATACTATGAAGAGACTTTCCATCCTGACCGCGCTTGCGGTCGCCGCCTGCGCCAGCGCCGGCGGCGCTTATCAGATGAGCGATAAAACCGCTGCGCGTCTTGCCGAGTATGAAAAGACCGGCGAGAGCGAGCGCTGTCTCTCATCGAACATGATCAGCGGTATCGAGGCGATCGACGAGCGGCATTTCCTGGTGCGGGTCGGCGCCGGGCGGTATTATCTCAATGCGCTGTCCAGCAGTTGCCACGGTGCCGGTCGCGCCGGCAACCGGTTGCAGTATGAAGTTTCTATCGGCCAGCTCTGCCGCAACCAGATCATCCACGTCGTGGACAATTCCGGCGGCTTTATCGTTGGCTCCTGCTCGCTGAATGATTTCGAAAAGCTGGAAAAAGCCCCGGCGGAATAAGTCTGGAATGACTGCTCGGTTTGGCGCCTTCCCGTCAAAAGCGGGAGGCGCTTTTTTGTCATTCCGGGTTTCGCCTTTGGCGATACCGGAATGATGTTGCCGTATTTCTATGAAAAAATAGTACGTATAAAGAGTAAGCGGAGCGTTCAGGTTAACAAAACTTCAATGCTTCGTAAACGAACCTATAACGCGCCATTAACGCGATTTTAGCTCCCGCCCTTTCATCCTCGCCATGGTTAACCCGCGCATCAGGGCGACGGGGGAGGCAAAAAGGGGTCGTTGATGACAATGACGATAGGGGCTGATGCGCTCAACTGCGCCGAGCCGGTGTTGAGCGGTGAAGAAATGTATCGACTGGGACTTGAAGCGTCGACGGGCGGCGAGGCTTGCGACTTCGATCTCATCACTGCGCATATGTGGTTTAATCTGGCCGCCATGCAGGGCAACCTTGAAGCGCGTGCTTACCGCGCGGAGCTGGCTCATGAAATGACGCCGGAAGAAGTCGCTGAGGCCCAGCGTCTGGCGCGGGAATATCTCTCAACGCATCGCGCCGCGCCGCACGCCTGAGCGATCAGATTTCCGTTTCGCCTGTGCGTATGGCTTCAGCCGGCGCTGCAGGGCCGATCAACTGCTGATAGGCGATCCGGCGAAAGGGGCTTTTCTGCTCCTCGGTGAGATGCGCGTAGAGCGGCCGTTTGACGCCACCGCGGAACGCCCGCTTCTCCGGCTCGCTTAAAGCCCGCCAGATCAGGCGGCGATAGCCGCGGAAATCCGCTTTCTCGCCCGGGGACAAGAGGCGGTAGAGCGTCGCCGTTTGCGCCTCGATCCGCGACGACTGGGCGTATCTCAAGGATCCTTCGAAAAAATCCGCCGCCAGCCGGTCCACTAGCGCGAGCTCGTCCGCCGCCAGCGCCTTGTCGGGAGCGGCGTAAGCGGCCGGGTCGGCGGCCTCGGCGTTGAGGGATCCAAAAAAAGCGAATGCAAACGAAAAAGAGGAAATGAGCGGTCTACGCAACGAACGGCCCCCGATACATGAACGGGAGCATCCTAACCGCCGGGCCTTTAAGGCGGATAAAGGCGCAAGGGGCAATTTGCGCGCTTCCGGTTAACCCTGAAATCTTCGAAAAATCCCGGGAGCCGGGCCTTGCAATGGGGTGGCTGTTGGCTTAGACGACCGTTTCCCGCGCGGCGGGGCGTCTCGCCCGGCCCGCCAAAAGACATGAATTTAGAGGTTCCGATGGCCGTTCCGAAGCGTAAAGTCACACCCGCCAAGCGCGGCATGCGGCGCAGCCACGACCGCCTTCAAGGCGCGACCTATATTGAGGACAAGGAGTCCGGCGAGCTTCGCCGTCCGCACCATATCGACCTCAAGACCGGGAAATATCGCGGCCGCCAGGTGGTCGAGCCCAAAGACGACTAGCCAACAAACTGAAATTCTTTGAAATTTTATCCACACGACGTTGTTCGGCGTCTGTGGAAAACGAGCGCTATTTTCGCCTGAACCCGGGGGACGGGTTTCTCGTTCTACCCGCAGGATGGGCGCGGCATGGCCGGCTGGCGCCTATCATCTCCAAGGACTGCGCGCGGTGAGCGGGGGTTCCCGGGACGCCGCGACTCGCCGGGCCAGGTGACCGCACCCGCCAGTCCAGGCCGGTTGTTATCGCCGTTTCCAGGGGGCGTGTCTTTTCTTGGGCAGCGCCATTTGCGGGGCGATGCGGGCGAGCTATAGAGGCCACGCAAATCCCGCTCACACTCCAAGGAGATCCCGTCCCATGACCGCCATCGTCGATATCTACGCCCGCGAAATCCTCGACAGCCGCGGCAATCCGACGATTGAGGTGGACGTTACGCTGGAAGATGGGTCAGCCGGCCGCGCGGCTGTGCCTTCGGGCGCGTCGACCGGCGCTCACGAGGCCCATGAACTCCGCGACGGCGGGCCGCGCTATGGCGGCAAGGGCGTTTTAAAAGCGGTCGATGCGGTGAACGGCGAAATCTTCGACGCGCTCTGCGGCTTTGAGGCGGAAGACCAGACCCATATCGACGAAACCCTGATCGGTCTTGACGGAACCGAGAACAAGAGCCGGCTTGGCGCCAACGCGCTGCTCGGCGTGTCGCTGGCGGTCGCCAAGGCGGCGGCGGACGCTTCCGCGCTGCCGCTCTACCGCTATGTGGGAGGCGTTTCGTCCCGGGTTCTGCCAGCGCCGATGATGAACATCGTCAATGGCGGCGCTCATGCGGACAATCCGATCGACATTCAGGAATTCATGATCATGCCGCTTGGCGCGGACACCTTCGCCGATGCGCTGCGCATGGGCGCCGAAGTTTTTCACACGCTGAAAAAGGGTCTGAAAGACGCCGGGCACAACACCAATGTCGGCGACGAGGGCGGTTTCGCGCCGAATTTGAAATCGACCGATGATGCGCTCGGTTTCATTATGTCGGCGATTGAGAAAGCCGGTTACAGGCCTGCGGAAGATGTATTCATCGCCCTCGATGCGGCGTCGACGGAGTTTTACAAGAACGGCAAATACGAACTGGCGGGGGAGGGCAAGTCGCTCGATTCCGCGGCCATGGCCGACTATCTCGCTGATTTTGTCGCGCGCTATCCGATCGTTTCGATCGAGGACGGCATGGCTGAAGACGACTGGGAGGGCTGGCGCATATTGACGGAGAAAATCGGCGACCTCTGTCAGCTTGTCGGCGACGATCTGTTTGTCACTAACGAGAAGCGCCTGCGTCAGGGGATCGAGCAAGGCTGCGCCAATTCAATCCTCATCAAGGTGAACCAGATCGGCACGCTTACTGAAACCCTCGCCGCTGTCGACACCGCCCATCGCGCGCGTTTCACGTCGGTGATGTCTCATCGTTCTGGCGAGACGGAAGACGCGACCATCGCCGATCTCGCTGTGGCGACAAATTGCGGCCAGATCAAAACCGGTTCGCTCGCCCGTTCCGACCGGCTCGCCAAGTACAACCAGCTTCTCCGGATTGAAGACGAGCTGGGCGACGCCGGGGTTTACGCCGGCCGCGCGGCGCTGGGCCGGTAAGGCCCATGCCGCCGCATATCAGACCGGCGACCAATGCGGACCAGTCAGCGGTCAAGGCGCTGATTTTCGCGATCCTCAATGAATATGATCTCGAGCCGGCGCCGAAAACGACGGACAAAGATCTCGACGATCTTGAAGGATTTTACGCCGACGGCATGTTCGACATTCTAGTGACGGAAGAGGGCGACCTGATCGGCACGGTAGGCCTCGCGCCAATGGAAGGCGGCGCGTGCGAGCTCAGGAAGATGTATCTCAAAAGCAGTTATCGCGGGCGGGGATACGGCAAGCGTCTTTTAAAACATGCCATCGCCAAGGCCCGGGAGCTCGGCTTTCGCCGCATCGAACTCCAGACTGCGCGAGTGCTCGAAGAAGCGATCAGTCTTTATACACAGCACGGCTTTCAGCCGAGCGAACAGGCCCGGCTAGAGCGGCGCTGCGATCAGGCGCTGGCTCTCGATTTATAATTGTTTTCAGCAATTGAAGCCGAAACGCTTCATAAGTTCGTCGCGCGTGGCGATTTCTCGTTCAGCGCCTGGCATGCGAACCACGCGCTCGTAAACGCCGGGCTTAATTTCGTGCCAGTAGGGTAAGTCGATAGCCCCTTGCCGTTCCAAATGCGCCAGATATTCATCCAGCGTGTAAAAGACTTTGCCGGATGCAAAGGGAAGATTTGCGACCCCATCCTTGCTTGAGCAGGAGGTTGCCGACGCCTCTGTGGCGTTAGCTGTTTCTTGCGCTGCATTCGCAGAAGATGCTTCTGAGTTCATGGTTCCGCCTGAACAACCGCTAAGGATCAAGGCAAATACGGCCGCTGTAAGTCCGCTCGAGAGTCCGAATTCTAACATAATGTTAATGTTCCAAAGATGCCGAGGGAAATAGACCTCACACGAAAATGGTGTCACCGTCTGAATGTTCAATTTAACTCATTCAACACACTCGGGGGACCCCTATGGCGAAAAAATCCAATCGTTTCGCGGACCTTGACGAAAGCCAGAGCTCGCAAACAAGCTCGCAAACAGAAGAGTTGCAAGTCGGCCTGGAACGCGGCGATCTAGGTGACGTTCTGAATAAACCGGATCCGGGCGATATCATCGTCTATCCGGAATGGGATCCGCATTTCAAAAGCGGCGGTTCGCCGATCGCTTCGCCGTCGACCTTGAGCGGCGTTGCGTCTGCGCCTACGGAGCTCAGCTCTGTTCCTTCCGAAGTCATCGTTGACGGCACAATCGGCGCGCCGGGCGAGGTTGATCTGTATTCGATCAGTCTTGCTGCCGGTCAGACTTATATATTCTCTGTCTATGGTTCGGGCGCGACGCCCATAGAAGATACGCTTCTTTATATTGGCGACGACACGCTGACTGTTGTCGCCGAGGACGATGACGGCGGTGCCGGCCGTATGTCATTAATAACGTACACGGCCGACTATTCAGGCACTCATTACTTGGCAGTAGGCGGCTGGTCGACACTGACGGGCGATTATACACTGGATGCAGTCGCTACGCCGGGCTTTGACGTCGTTGGAGACACCTTCGGCAGCGCTGAACCGCTCACGATCGGATCGATCAAATACGGCTATATCGATCCCGGTCCGGGGGTCGTCTACGGGCCGAGCTATGGTGAAGTAGATACATTCGCTTTCGCCGCCGAAGCCGGAAAGATCTATACAATCGAGGTTGCGGGCGGCGCGGATTACGCCTCCGACTGGTTTGCGCTTCCGCCGGGTGAAATTGATACTGTCGCGGCTATCTATGATCCGTCCGGCAATTTCGTCACATTCAACGACGACATCAGTTTCCCAAGCGACATCAGTTCCAGAATAACCTTCCAGGCCGCCGAAACCGGCACCTACTACCTTGATGTATTTTCATGGGCGCCATGGACAGGCGGCTTTTCGATCACGTCTCAAGAAATCGATCTGTCCGCCTTGGATCCGCTGGACTCGCTCATCTGGGAGAGCGCGAATAATGTCGCTTTCGACGAGTCGAACACGGCATACGTCTACTTCGGCGATTCGGATGAGAATTTCGATCAGACCGGCGATAACGGCGGCGCGATGGTCACCATCGACTGGAATGATTATGAAAAACAGCAAGTCATGCTGGCGCTTGAGGAATATGAGAACATCCTCGGCGTGAATTATGAAATCACGGACGATGTGGATGAAGCGACGTTCCGCCTGCTGAAGACTGAATCGCAGCAATACGGCGCCTACTTCTTCCCGCAGGATCCGAGCTACGGCGCTTCGCAGGGCGTTGGTGTTTTCAACGTTCTCAGCGGCGGCTGGAACTTTGACCAGCAGCAGAGCCTGCTTCAGGGCGGCTTTTCTTTCGGCGTCGTCTTGCATGAATTCGGTCATGCGCACGGGCTCGCCCACCCGCATGATACGGGCGGCGGCTCTGAGGTCCTGTTTGGCGTGACGGCGTCTCAGGGATCGTTCGGCGTTTATGATCTCAATCAGGGCGTCTATACGGTCATGTCCTACAATGACGCCTGGCAGCTCCATCCGGACGGCCCGTCGCCTTACACCGCGGCAGGCATCGACAACGGCTGGTCAGGCACGCTCAGCGCATTTGACATTGCGGCGCTGCAAGAACGCTACGGCGTCATCAATCCGCACAATACAGGCAATGACGTCTACGAAATCGGCAAGTTCAGCAAACCCGGAACGTATTATGAAACGATCTGGGATACCGGCGGAACGGACACGATTGTTTACGGTGGCGATACGGACGCCCAGATTGACCTTCTCGCAGCGACGATCGACTACTCGCCCACTGGCGGCGGTGCGATGTCGTACGCAAGGGGTGTTTACGGCGGCTACACGATCGCGCACGGCGTGGTTATCGAGAACGCCGTCGGCGGCAAAGGAAACGACATCATCCTCGGCAATGAGGTCGCCAATAATCTCAGCGGCGGCGGTCAGAACGGCGACGACACGTTAATGGGCCGCGAAGGCGACGATACGCTGGAAGGCGGTCGGGGAGAGGACGTTCTCCACGGCGGCGCCGACAACGACCTGTTGTTGGGAGGCAACGACGATGACGTGCTGAACGGCGGCGCCGGCGATGATACGCTGGTTGGCGGCAACGGTGATGACATCTTCGAATTCACTGAAACCGGCGGCACGGATATCATCCAGAGCTTCAAAAAGGGCCACGATGTTATCGATCTGAGCGGATTGGACGCAATCGACGGCGGCGGCCATGATGCGTTCGCTTGGATCGGGTCGAGCGCCTTCAGCAACACGGCGGGAGAATTACGCGCCTATGCCGGCCCTGGCGGTAAGAGCTTCATCGAGGGCGACACAGACGGCGATGGTAGCGCTGACTTTACAATCGTAACGAATGTGCATGTCACGGCCAGCGATTTCATTTTCTCCTGACAGATTCATTACAGATCAAGAACTGCGGCGCCCCATCAGGGGCGCCGTTTTTCATGAATTAACGATTTGTTAACCGCGCCCGATTCATCTGATTCGATTCATGGCAGGGCGAGAGTTGATGTTCAGCAGACAGTTCATTTTCGGAATCATTGCGCCGGCGCTGATGCTCTTCTGGGCGGCGGCGATGGCGTATTCGGCTTTCGCCGGTTCGTCCGGCTATGGCGCGCTCGCTGCGCTTGAAAAGGATGTCGAGGAAAAGGCCGCCGACGTGGACGCGTTGCGGGCCCACCGCCTTGAGCTCGAACAGCGCGCCGATCAGCTCAATTCGAAATCCCTCGACCCGGACCTGATCGATGAGCGGATCAGGAGCGTTCTCGGCTACAGCCGCGAGGGCGACAAGGTCGTCTCAAGGCGCGTCCTTCGCGACGCCGCCGCGCAGGCGGGGAAGTAAAACCAGCCAAAACAAGCGCTTCGGCGTTATTTGCCCGGCTTGCCCGCTGGTGGGCGTGCGCGTATGACTGGCCCGCCGAACAAGGGAGCCTGATCGCATGCCGGACGACGCCTCGAAATCCAATCTTTCCGCGACCAAGGACGAACTTCTCAAATATTACCGGGACATGCTGCTGATCCGCCGTTTTGAAGAGAAGGCGGGCCAGCTTTACGGCATGGGACATATCGGCGGCTTCTGTCACCTTTATATCGGTCAGGAAGCGGTTGTGGTCGGTATGGAGGCGGTCAAGAAGGACGGCGACCAGACCATCACGGGTTACCGGGATCACGGCCACATGCTCGCCTGCGGCATGGATGCGAAAGGCGTCATGGCGGAGCTGACCGGCCGCGAAGGGGGCTACTCCAAGGGCAAGGGCGGCTCCATGCACATGTTCTCCAAGGAGAAAGAATTCTACGGCGGTCACGGCATTGTCGGCGCGCAGATCCCGCTCGGCGCCGGTCTCGCCTTCGCCAACAAATATCGCGGCGACAACAGCGTCAGCCTGACCTATTTCGGCGACGGCGCGTCAAACCAGGGCCAGGTATTCGAAGCCATGAACATGGCGCAGCTCTGGAAGCTGCCGGTGGTTTTCATCATTGAGAACAACCAGTACGCCATGGGCACGAGCGTCACGCGTTCTCACTCCGACACGCATCTTTATCGCCGCGGCGCCGCATTCGGCATTCCCGGCATGGAGGTGGACGGCATGGACGTGCTGGCGGTGCGTGAGGCCGCCCGTCAGGCGGTCGATCATGCGCGGGCCGGCGAAGGTCCTTATGTGCTTGAAATGAAAACCTATCGCTATCGCGGCCACTCGATGTCCGACCCCGCGAAATACCGCACCCGTGAGGAAGTCGACGACGTGCGCGAACACAACGACCCGATCAGGCGCTGCGAGCGGCGCATACGCGACGCGAATTACGCTGACGAAGAAGCGCTGAAAGCAATCGACAAGGACGTCAAAGCGATCGTCAAGGATGCAGCGGACTTCGCTCTCGAAAGTCCCGAACCGGCGCCGGAAGAACTCTATACCGATATTCTCGCCGAGGCTTAACGCCGCTTCTTCACCATGATGATGACGTTCTGGGACCGGCCCCAGAGCGATTGCGTTTCTTCCTTCGCAATTTCAAAGCCGAGCTTTTTGTAAATCGCCATCGAGGCGTCGAGCCCGTCGGTCGTTTCGAGATAGACTTCGCGATAGTCTCGCTCTTCGGCGTAGTCGATGGCGGCGCGGATAAGCTTTTCGCCGAGCCCCTTGCCGCGCTCCGCCGGCGCGAGCACCACCCAGCGCAACTGGCCCTGATCGCCGCGGTCGACCATCGCGGCGCAGCCGACCGTCTCGCCGTTCCTTTCCGCCAGCCAGACCCGGCCCTTTGCGTCATTGTCGATGACGAACTCCGCGACGGTGCGCGCCACATGCGCTTCGAATTTGAGCCCGAAATGCACCGGATCGTCCCCATAGGCGGTTCCATGGAGCGCAATCAGCCGTCCTAGATCGCCCGGCGCAAGTTCGGTTCTGATAACGACGTCTTCGCTCATCGTCTTATCCTGTTACTTGATAGCCTTTGCACGCGGCGCGAACTGCGGCAAATCTCACCGCCATGATAGGCGCCCAAAACCCGGAAGCAGCGCCAATCACGATGCTGCATGTCTTTCCGTCCTTTGGCTATGGCGGCCAACAGGCGCGCTTTGCTGTGACCGCCGGCGGCATGGGCGGCGCGTTTTCTCATCATGTAACCGCGCTCGACGGCGATTTCACGGCGCGATCGCTGGTGCCTTACCATGCGCCGGTCCGATACTGGAAGTTTCCGGCGCGCAAGTCCGCCTTCATCAGCCTTGCTAACGTTATCCGCTACAGGAAGCTTTTGAAGGATACCAAGCCCGATATTTTATGCACGTATAACTGGGGCTCCATTGAAGCCTCGATCGCCAATCGTCTCGGGCCGCGTCTGCCGCACCTCCATTTCGAAGACGGCTTCGGGCCGGGAGAATCCGTGCGGGAGCAAAAAGAACGGCGCGTGATCGCGCGGCGATTGTTGCTACGAGGGGCGATGGTGGTTGTGCCTTCACACGAGTTGGAGGCCGCCGCGAAGGACATCTGGAAGCTCGACGCCTCCCGGGTGCTGCGGATCGAAAACGGCGTTGACTACGCGCGATTTCAAACGAAGTCGTCCCGGCTCGGTCATCGCATTACGATCGGCGCCGTTGGCGCGTTACGGCCGGAGAAGAATTTTACGCGGCTGGTCAACGCTTTCGTGAAGGCCGACCAGGCGCGCAAGGCGGCGCTGACGATTTACGGCGCGGGACCTGAGCGCACGCATTTACGCGATTCAATCGAAAGCAGCGGCGCCAGAGACCGTATTTCCCTGCCGGGGCCGACTCGCGCGCCGGAGGAAGCGTATAATGAATTCGACGTCTTTGCGATTTCTTCCGACACTGAACAGGCGCCGCTCGTGTTGATGGAGGCGATGGCGTCCGGTCTGCCGGTGGTCGCCACCAATGTCGGCGATATCGCGAAGATGGTCTCGGAAGAGAACCGGGCGTTCATCACGCCGCTTGGCGACGAGGATGCATTTGTGGACGCGCTGGCGCACCTTATGCAGGATCAGGACGCACGTGAGAAAATTGGCGCGGCGAACAGCCGAAAAGCCAGGGATGAATTCAACGCCGCGACCATGATCGAACGTCACCGTAAGCTTTATCTTGAACTGGCTAGGCGTCATGGCTGAGATTGTCATCGAGCCGATAGGAGACGCCGCCGCTTTTCTCGCACGCTGGCGAATGCTTTTCGCGCATGCTGATCAGAAGACTTTTTTTCAGTCCCCGTCATGGCTGGAAGCTTGGCTTGAATGCGCGCGGGCCCGCGCCCGGCTTTTCTCCATAGAAGCGCGGGAGGGAGATAAGCCTGTCATGATGGGGGTTATCGGCGGCGGTGGGCGACGGCCGGCGATAATCGGTCTTGAGGAAGCGCGGTTTTTCGAAACCGGCGACCCTTCGCTTGACGCGATTTACATGGAGTATGTCGATTTTCTGAGCCTTCCCGGCGCGGACCCATCTTTGCGCGGCGCGATGATCGCGGAAATCGCAAGCCGGTTTTGCGGCGCCGATACAATTGTCTTTCGAAATCTGCGGCCGGAAATGTCTGCGGCGGTGCGCGGCTTCGCAGAGGGCGGGCCCTGGGCGTCGAGGACGCTCCTCGAGCAGCCGGTTTATGCGATTGATCTCGCGGCGATCAGGGAGCGCGGGGGAGACTTTATCGAGAGTCTTGAAAGCGCTTCCTTGCGCAACAAGGTCCGGCGCGCGATCCGCGGATACGAAGAGCGTGGAAATTTGACCTGCCGCATCGCATCCAATGAAGACCGTCTCGATGCATGGCGCCGGCTCGGCGAATTGCATGAAGCGCGGTGGCGCGGCGTCGGGGCCTTCTCCAACCGGCTTTTCCTCGACTTCCATGAAAAGCTTCAGAGGCTGGCGCCAGACGCCTGCGAGCTGATGGAAATCACTTGCGGGGATGAGGCGATCGGCGTGCTTTACAATTTCAGTTATGAAGGCCGCGTCATGAACTATCAAAGCGGCTTCAGGGCGGAAGACGACAACCGGCTGACGCCCGGCTTTGTCTGCCATGCGCTTGCCTGCCAGCATTATCTTGAACACGGCGCCGGTGTTTACGACCTGCTCGCCGGCGAGGCCGACTACAAGCGCCGGTTCGGAGCGCCGGCGGTAACCCTCACGAGCATTGCCCTTGAGCGTTCGTCATGGCGCATCGCGATCAGGAATGCTCTGAAAGGTTCAGGGCCGCGCGCCGCGCAGGAAGGCGTCGAACATGATGACGCTCCATAATTCCTGACCGGCGTTCGCCGCGCCGCTTTGATGCGCTCTGGCGAGGCGGCGCACGGCTTTTTCGTCGATGAGCCCGCTGTCGCGCCAGACGGCGGAGTCTTCCAGCCGGTCGAGCGGATTGTTTTTCTCTGCGCGAAGCCATTGGTCGACCGGCAGGTCGAAACCCTGCTTCGGCGCATTGACGTAATCGGCGCCGAGGCGCGGCGCGAGGGCGGCTTTCAGGAGACGTTTGCGCGCGCCCTTATAAAGCTTGAAACGCGACGGCAGCCCGCCCGCCCATTCGACCATCCGGTGATCGAGGAGAGGCGGTCTTACCTCTAGAGAGTGCGCCATGGAGGCGCGGTCCACCTTGGTCAGCATGCGTCCCGGCAGCCATGTCAGGAGATCGGCATATAAAAGCCGGGACAACGGATCGTCGGTATTAGCGTCATCCATCGCAGCTTCGATCACATCATGCGGATTGTAGCCGCCGAGGGCGCGCTGCAAGTCCTTGCTCAGCAAGGATCTGGCGCGGGCCGGAAGGTTGATCGCGACAGCGGCGGCGTAGCCTTGCGCGGCGGTGAGCGCGAGCGACTGGAACGTGGTCTTGAAACGCAAGGGGCGGGGCGCCCAGTCGAGTTTCGGATAGAGCGCGCCGGCTGGACCGAAGACGGCCTTGCGGATCGGCAACGGCGCCAGACTGCGCAGCCGCTCTTCGCCAAGCGCGAATGGGTATCGGCGATAACCGGCGAAAAGCTCGTCGCCGCCGTCGCCCGAGAGCGCCACCGTTACATGCTGTCGCGCCATTTTTGACACGATGTAGCTCGACAGCGCCGACGTATCCGCGAAGGGCTCGCCGAAGGCTGCGGCGACCTCGTCGATGAGTTCGCCGGCGTCAAGGCCGGCTGCGTATACATGATGGTCGGCGCCGAACTTCTCCGCCATGAGCGAGGCGCGGCGGCGTTCATCATGGCTTTCCGCATCGAAGCCGACAGTGCAGGCGATGAGCTTGCCGCCGGCTTCATGCATGGCCGAGATCACACCCGCCGAATCGACCCCGCCGGAGAGGAACGCGCCAACCGGTACGTCAGAGACGAGCTGTGCGGCGACAGTCTCGTCGAGGCGCTCGCGCAACATCTCCGCGGCGTCGTTGAAACCGAGATTGCCGCCGGAGGCGAAGACCGGACGCCAGTACCGCTCGAGCCGGATGCGTGCGCCCGGCTCGACGATCAGAAGATGCGCAGGCGGAAGTTTGTAGATATTGCGGTAGATCGTTTTCGGATCGGGGATGTAGCCGTAAAAGAAGTAGTCCGCGACCGCTTCCGGCGACAGATCCGGATCGATCAGACCGGATGCGAGCAGCGCGCCGATTTCCGATGCGAACAGCAGAAACCCGTCCGGCGTTTCGGCGTAATATAGCGGCTTTTCGCCCAGCCGGTCGCGGGCGAGCGTCAGGCGGCGGGCGTCCGGCTCCCAGAAGGAAAACGCAAACATGCCGCGCAGTTGGTGAACGAATTCGCCGCCGCGCCGCGCCCAGCCTTCGGCGAGGGCTTCGGTGTCCGAACGGGTGCGCAAGGCCAGTCCGACGCTTTCGAGATCGCGGGCGAGGTCCCGGTAGTTATAGATTTCGCCGTTATAGGTCAGAACGCATCGGCGCGTTCCCGTCGTAAAAGGCTGGGCGCCGCCTTCGCGGTCGATGATCGCCAGACGGCGATGGCCGAAACCGGCCCCGGGTTCGATAAAAAAGCCTTCGCCGTCCGGTCCGCGATGAGCCAGCGCATCGGTCATGCGATGGAGCGCGTCCCGGTCGATTTCGCGATCGCTCTTTACATCGACAATGCCGGCGATCCCGCACATGGCTTACATGCCGTGATTGCGCTGAAGCCAACCGCCAAAAGGTTCGACATCCGAGGTGAAGGCGCGGATGGCGTGAACCGCCTCTATTGGGTCGCGCGTATATGAAGCGGCGATCATGATGACGCCGCCTGAAGGGTTGACGCCTTTGAGCCTTGCTTTCATCTGCGCCAGCTTCAGCCGGTTCGGTTCGAGATAGATTTTATCATCCAGCCAATAGGCGGTGAGAACCGCAAGCCGTCTGCGTTCCGGTCCGGCGATCAGCTCGAACGGCTGTTTCTGAGACTCGCCGAAGAGATAGACGACTTCATCCGCTCTGCCGGCAAGACGCCAGTCGCCGCCGTCATGGGCGCGGTTTTTTGCATTGACGATTTCCGCGCCTTTGCGGTCATGAGTAACATACCCGATCGCCACGTAAACTTGCGCATTGTCGTTCGCATAGGTCGCGCCGGCGGCGCGGTCCGCGAACGGCAGGCTTGCGCTCCAGTTCGCCGGCGGCGGAAGGATGCGCCATCCCGGCGCGTTGAAGAGAGACAGGCTCGCCGGGGCGTCGCGGCGGATCGGGCGGTCGATCACCGAAGCGCTGTAGATGGTCATGGCGATCAGGATAGCGAACGCCGGCGCCATCACCGTCATTTTGGCGTTCTGGAGGAGGGGTTCCGTTTGAGGCTTTTCTTCGCTGCAGTTGTCGGCGAACCGCCGGCCCATGGATATCAGCACGAAAAACATGAAGGCGTAGAGCGCCCAGCCCATGAGCTGGTGATCCGGCCCTACGGCCCATTGCTTGTCGGTGAGCGTGGCGATCAGCACCATCATGAAAGCGCGCACGCCGTTGGCGGCGATCGCCAGCGCCGCCGCAAAAAGAAGGAATAGAATGCGCTTGCGCCAGGTTGCGAACAGCATGTTCGCGCAGAACGCTGCGACCATCAAAGCGGCCAGAAGGAAGCGCAGACCTGCGCAGGCTTCGGCGATTTCAAACAGTCCGGCCGGCGTGCGGATCAGATACCCTTCAATCGCGACCGGGACGCCGACGGTTGAGAGCAGCCAGACGACGCTTTTCGCGGTGACCGTTTGCAGCGCCGGCACGATGGCGTCCCCGAACGGGACCATGAAGTACAGAAATGCGAGCGGATAGGCCCAGTGCTTGAGGGCGTGTGCGCCGAAAGCGACGCCGGCGCCGCCGATCAGCACGGTGATGAGGGCGAATTCTTCAAGGATAAGCGCGCCGGCTGCATGCCCGGCGAGCCAGAGCGCCGCTCCGGCGGCGACAAACGCGTATCCCAAGAGCGCGCCGCCGCCCAGCGTCGCGGGCGCCGGTCTGGCGGCGATCATGAACAGCACGGCCGGCGCAACCAGAAAGCCGTGATGGTAGGTGGAGGAATAGGTCCAGGCGCTGAGCATGCCTGAGACGGTTGAGTAAAATGCGGCGATGCAGGCGAGCAGAAACACGCCATACGCAATCAGCGGCGGCGTCCAGGGGCTGGATTTCGTTTCTTCGACGGCAACGGCGACCATGCACGCTCCGGCTGCAAACAAGCGGCCAGATTACGTCTTTACGATTTCGGGATTGTTAACCAACGCTCGGAGTCAACGATGTGCGCGTCTTCCGCTCATCCCGGCTTTCGTCGGCGGGATGAGCGGAAATAAACCGTTAACGATTCTTGCGCCCCTCAATCAGCGCATCGACCACGCCCGGATCGGCGAGGGTGGAGATGTCGCCAAGATTGGAAAACTCGTTTTCAGCGATCTTGCGCAGGATACGGCGCATGATCTTGCCGGAACGTGTTTTCGGCAGCGCTGGCGTAAAATGAAGATGGTCGGGCTTGGCGATCGGTCCGATCTCCTGACGCACGACATCGATAATTTCTTTTTCGATGTCCGGCGACGGCTCATCGCCTTCCATCAGCGTCACATAGGCGTAGATGCCCTGACCCTTGATATCGTGCGGGTAGCCGACCACGGCGGACTCGCAGACTTTCGGATGCTCATTGATCGCCGCCTCGACTTCGGCGGTGCCCATGCGGTGACCGGACACATTCAGCACGTCGTCGACCCGGCCAGTGATCCAGTAATACCCGTCCGCGTCGCGCTTTGCGCCGTCGCCGGTGAAATACATCCCCGGATAGGTCTTGAAATAGGTGTCGATGAAACGCTGATGATCGCCGTATACGGTTCGCATCTGGCCCGGCCACGATCCCGTCAGCACAAGATTGCCCGAGGCGGCGCCTTCGATGAACTTTCCTTCCGCATCGACGAGCGCGGGGGCGACGCCCGGCAGCGGCAGGGTCGCCGAGCCCGGCTTCAGATCCGTGGCGCCGGGCAGGGGCGAGATTAAAACGCCGCCGGTTTCGGTTTGCCACCAGGTGTCGACAACGGGACAGCGGCCGTCGCCGACAACATTGTAGTACCACAGCCAGGCTTCCGGATTGATCGGCTCGCCAACCGTCCCGAGAAGGCGGAGGGATGACCGGTCCGTGCACGTCACATGGTCGTTATGCTCGCGCATCAACGCGCGGATCGCGGTTGGCGCCGTATAGAAAATGTTGACTTTGTGCTTCTCGATCACCCGCCAGAAACGCGATGCGTCGGGATAGGTCGGCACGCCCTCGAACATCAGCGTTGTCGCGCCGTTGGCGAGGGGGCCGTAGACGATGTAGGAGTGCCCCGTCACCCATCCGACGTCCGCCGTACACCAGTAGATTTCACCGGGACGATAGTCGAAGACGAGTTCGTGCGTGTAAGCGGCGTAAGTGAGGTAGCCGCCGGTAGTGTGAAGTACGCCTTTCGGCTTGCCGGTCGAACCGGACGTGTAAAGAATAAACAGCGGGTCTTCCGCGCCCATGGTTTCGGCCGGGCAATCGGGAGAGACGTCGTCGCGCGCTTCGCCGAACCAGTAGAGATCGCGGCCCGCCTTCATGGGAACGTCTGCATTGGTGCGCTCAACCGTGAGTACGAGCCGCACATGGTCGATGTTTTCGATCGCCTTATCGACATTGGCTTTAAGCGGCACTTTCTTGCCGCCGCGCAGGCCCTCATCGGCAGTGATAACCGCGACGGCGCCGCAATCCTCGATGCGGTTCGCCAATGATTCCGGCGAGAAACCACCGAACACCACCGAATGAACCGCGCCGATGCGCGCACAGGCGAGCATGGCGTAGGCCGCTTCCGGTATCATCGGCATATAAATAACGACCCGGTCGCCGCGCTCGACCCCGCGCGCCTTGAGGAGATTGGCCATCCGGCATGTCTCCTCGAAGGCTTCCGCGAACGTGATTTTCTTGTCGGTGTCGGGATCGTCGCCCTCCCAGATGATGGCGACATCGTTTGCGCGCTGAGGCAGGTGCCGATCCAGACAGTTGACGCAGGCGTTGAGCGCGCCGTCTTCAAACCATTTGATATGGAGATCGGCGGCGTCAAACGAGACATCCTTGACCTTCGTAAACGGCTTGATCCAGTCGATGCGCTGCGCCACGTCCGACCAGAAGCCTTCCGGGTCTTCCGCCGCGCGGCCGCGCATGTCGGCGGCCTTCGCGGCGTCGGTGAGGGTGTTTTTGAGCGCTGTGTCGCTGACTTTGAAAATTTCGTTCTGGGCGGTCACTGATTGCTCCTCCGCTTTTTTCGCCAACTTACGGGAAGGCGGCGGAGAGGCAAAGGCGGATGATGCGCCGCACGCAAAGGATTGAGATCGGAGAGGTGCAAATCTGATCAACTAGGGGTTGCGTATCCCTTTGAACACACTTAGCTTTCCATCTAATTTTTACAGGCTCAGCGGCAAGGAGAGAGGCCGTTATGGGGGCGATTACAGACATTCAGCATCTGGCCCTTCTTGAAAAAGAGAAGGACATGCTGCGACGAAGCGCCAATCAGCTGGTCGTCCTGATGGGACGGGCGGAGGATTTTACACAGGTCGAATTGTTGTCACGGCAGTTGCGCGAGCTTTATGAGCGGCTCGATCTGGTGACGGTCCGGATATGTGAACTTATCAGCGAGGAACGCCGGTTCATGCTGAATGTCGCCCGTCAGGTGCGTATCCGCAAGGCGATGGCGTTACAGCCCGGGAAGGTTCCGGAAACGGTGTAAGGGAGGCGATGATACGCCCCTCAGCTTTCAGTGTTGGAAATCACGAAGCAGGAAACGCCTTTGTCCTTCAGACCGGTGCAGGCTGATGCGGCTTCGATTTCCGACAATTCAAGAAACCGCGCCCGGTAAAGAATGCTGCCGTCGTCTCGTTTGAGCGGAACGATGGCGCGTGCGCGCTTCGTCATATGCGCTTTGGCCGCTGCGGCTTCGAGTTCTTTCTGGGCCAGTTCCTTGTTGGAATAGGCGCCGATCTGAACGCCCCAGGCGAATTCGTTGAGCGCTTCACGGTCGCCTTCGCCGAGATAGCCCTCCGCTGCGTTCAGCGACGCGATGCGGGTCTGTTCAAATTCATTGAAATCGTCGGTGTCGGCGGCGGCGATCAGCGCGCCCAGCTTGTCTTCCTGATCCCCGCTCATGAACGCCGCCGCCGTCATGATTTCACCGCGCAGTTCTTCGTTCTGCGCAATGGTGGGGGCCGCCGTCCTGGCGTTGAGCGCGGCGAGAAGCGTCGGCTTCAGGCGCGGCTCGGGTTTTTTGCGGTATAGCGCGGCGACCAGCGTCGGTTTGCTTTTGATTTGCGCAAACGCCGTATCGAGAATCTGGCGCATATGCGCATCGCGGGTGCGTGAGGATCTGCCGCCCAGAACGACGCCGATCAGCTGCTGGCCGTTACGTTCCGCAGAGGTCACGAGATTAAAGCCGGAGCGGCGCGTATAGCCGGTTTTGATACCGTCCGCGCCGTCATAGGTTTTTACGAGCGCATTGTGCGTGCTGTAGGTCCGCCCGTCCCATGTAAAGCTCTTGGCCTTGAAGTAATGGAAATGCTGCGGGAAATCCTGCATCACGCGCTGACCGAGCGTCGCCATGTCGCGCGCTGTCGTCACCTGTTTCGAATTGGGAAGACCGGAAGCGTTACGGAACGTCGTGCTGCGCATCCCCAGGGCGCGCGCCTTCGCCGTCATTTTCTGGGCGAAACGCCATTCAGAACCGGATATATGTTCAGCGACAGCGGCCGCCACGTCGTTAGCGGATTTGATGACCAGGGCCTCAATCGCAGTTTCCACGGTGATGGTCGATCCGGCTTTGATCCCGAGCTTTGACGGCGGTTGTCCGGCGGACCGGGCCGAGATCGTGATTTTGTCGGTAAGCTTAATCTTGCCCGCTTCGATTTCCTCAAACAGCAGGTAGAGCGTCATCATCTTGGTTAGTGACGCGGGGTAGCGCCGGGCGGTGCTGTAACGGTCGAAGAAGACATCGCCGGAATCAGCGTGAACAACATAAGCCGCATATTTTGAATTGGCTGATGCAGGCGCGCTCGCTGCGCCCGTGAGGATGAGCGCCAACATGAACAGCGATACGCAACGAAAAACCCAGCTCATAGCGAACCCTCGCCCAATCCAGCACGCGTTTCAATATCTTGAGAGCCGCCGCCCCAAAAAATACCCGCTTCTGGCAACGTTCGACCCCGAAAAGACGATTTCACGCGCTTTTTCCGAACGCCAGCAAGGGATATGCCGCCGCCGCAACGGCAAGACTGATCTTCGCTTGCAGCGGTAAATGCATCGTTAATGAAAGCTTTACGATTGCGCCGTTTAAGGGGAATTGTGCGGCGCACAAAAACTTCTTGACTCTGTGCGCGACCGTACATATGGTGCAATGCACAATGAGTTCTTTGGCGGCAAAAGTAGTTGTATTTCAAGCCGCTAACCGAAAACAACGCTAGGGAGCCTGCCATGACAGCAGCCAAGAAAATCGACGCCACCAACGGATTTGAGGCCATGTCGGCCTTCAACCCGGACACCTTCAAGCAAGGTTATGAAAAATTCGCCGAGGGCGTTTCCACCATCGCTGACTTCCAGAAAAGCTCGCTCGAAGCCCTGATGGCGTCGGCCGGTGCTTTCGCGAAAGGCTTTGAAAAGCTGACCAGCGAGCAGACGGCGTTCGTGAAAGCGTCTTTTGAAGAAGGCGCCGCCGCGATGAAAGCCGCGTCCACTTCCAAAACGGCTCAGGAAATCGTCGATATCAACTCCGGTTTCGTACGTGAGACGATGGAGAAGAATCTCAGTCAGGTGAATAAAGTCGCCGAAATGATGATTGAGACCTCCAAAGAGACGGTTGAGCCGCTGACGGCGCGTTACAGCGAGCTGGTCGAAAAAATCCAGGCCTATCGCCCGTAACGGCAAGAATTTGAGAGTATTTTCAGTAAGTTGCGTATAGCGTTTGTTGCGTAATCAAAAGCCCGGCGGCTTGTCCGCCGGGCTTTTTGTTTTGCACTGCGACAAGCGGCGGACCGCTTTTGCGAATTTGCGTCTTTTCAACGAACTGCGGTTACCTATGTAATGGCGGCGCTGCTTTTTCGATGCGGCGCACAATGATCCGCGATAGATTTAAGAACCTGATGTCGAACGAACACGAAGATGACAATGACGGCCCCGGCTTTGGCGTAGGCGTGGTTTCGAAAACGGCGCCCAAGACAAAGCGCCCGTCGCTTTACAAAGTCATGCTCCTCAACGACGATTACACGCCGCAGGAGTTTGTCGTCTGGCTCTTGCAGGCGGTGTTCAAGAAGGATGCGGAAGAGGCGGTGCGGATCATGCTGCATGTCCATAATAACGGCGTCGGCCTTTGCGGCGTCTACACCTATGAAGTGGCCGAGACCAAGGTCGCGCAGGTGATGGAGCTGTCGCGGCGCAATCAGCATCCTTTGCAGTGCATGATGGAACGGGAGTAACGAGTGGCGTCTTTCAGCAGAAGTCTCGATGAAGCGTTGCACCGCGCGATCGCGCTTGCGACCGAGCGCGATCATGAGCTGGCGACGCTCGAACATTTATTGCTGGCGCTGACCGATGATCGCGATGCTGCGGCGGTGATGCGCGCCTGCAATGTCGATATCGAGCTTCTGCGCCGGCAGCTATACGAGTTTGTCGAGAACGAACTTTCCAATTTGAAACTGGAAGGCGACGAACAGGCGAAACCGACCGCGAGCTTCCAGCGCGTCATCCAGCGGGCGGTTATCCATGTTCAATCTTCCGGCCGCGAAGAAGTGACAGGGGCGAATGTTCTTGTGGCGCTGTTCGCCGAACGCGAATCGCACGCCGCGCATTTCCTGCAGGCGCAGGATATGACCCGTTTCGATGCGGTGAACTACATTTCTCACGGCCTCGCGAAACGTCCGGGCGAGGCGCAGCCGAAAGCGCCGCGCGGCGTCAGCGAAGACCCTGAGCAGCAGCAGAAAAACCAGAGCGCGCTTGAAGCCTACTGCGTTGATCTCAACGCCAAGGCGCGCGCCGGCAAGATCGATCCGCTCATCGGGCGCGAGGCTGAGGTCGAACGCTCGATCCAGATTCTGTGCCGCCGCCGCAAGAACAATCCGTTGCTTGTCGGCGATCCGGGCGTCGGCAAGACTGCGATCGCCGAGGGGCTCGCGCTCAAGATCGTCGATGAGGACGTGCCGGAAGTGCTCGCGCATTCAACGATTTACGCTCTCGACATGGGCGCGTTGCTGGCCGGCACCCGCTATCGCGGCGATTTCGAGGAGCGCATCAAGGCCGTTCTCAAGGAGCTCGAGGAGCACGAGGACGCGATCCTCTTCATTGACGAGATTCACACCGTGATCGGCGCTGGGGCGACCTCCGGCGGCGCCATGGACGCCTCGAACCTGTTGAAGCCGGCGCTGCAGTCGGGGGCGCTGCGCTGCATGGGCTCGACCACCTACAAGGAATTCCGCCAGCATTTCGAAAAGGACCGGGCGCTTGCCCGGCGTTTCCAGAAGATCGACGTGGTCGAACCGTCAAAGGAAGACACGATCAAGATCCTGATCGGCCTGAAGCCCTATTTCGAAGAGCATCACAAAGTCACCTATACGGAAGAGGCGGTCCGTGCGGCGGCCGAGCTTTCATCGAAATACATGACCGACCGCAAGCTCCCCGACAAGGCGATCGATGTGATCGACGAGGCGGGCGCGCGTCAGATGCTGTTCGCTGAAAACGAGCGCAAGAAGACAATCGGCGTTGAGGAAATCGAGGAAGTCGTCGCGAAGATGGCGCGCATTCCGTCGAAAACCGTGTCGAAGTCCGACACGGAACGCCTGGCCAAACTCGGCGAGGATTTGCGCCGCGTCGTTTACGGTCAGGACGAGGCGATCGATCAGCTCGCGGCGGCGATCAAGCTCTCGCGCGCGGGTCTTCGCGAACCGGAAAAGCCGATCGGCTCTTATCTGTTCGCCGGGCCGACCGGCGTCGGCAAAACTGAAGTCGCCAAGCAACTGGCGCTGGTGATGGGCGTCGAACTCATCCGTTTCGACATGTCCGAATATATGGAGCGCCACACGGTTTCCCGTCTGATCGGCGCCCCGCCGGGCTATGTCGGGTTCGATCAGGGCGGGCTCCTGACCGACGCCATCGACCAGCAACCGCATTCCGTGCTTCTGCTCGATGAAATCGAGAAGGCGCATCCGGAGATATTCAATATCCTTCTGCAGGTGATGGACAGCGGCCAGCTCACCGACACCAATGGCCGAAAGGTCGATTTCCGCAATGTCATCATCATCATGACCACAAATGCGGGCGCAGCGGACGCAGCGAAATTCGCTATCGGCTTCGCCGGCGGCAAGAAATCGGATGAGACGGACGCGGCGATCAAGCGGATGTTCTCGCCGGAGTTCCGTAACCGGCTCGACGCGACGATCCACTTTGCTGGCCTTTCACCGGCGATCATCGACCGTATCGTTGAAAAGTTCGTCCTGCAGCTTGAAGTGCAGCTTGCCGACCGCGGAGTGACCTTCGAGCTTTCCGATGATGCGACGCGCTGGCTCGCCGAGCGCGGCTTTGATGAAGAGATGGGCGCCCGCCCGCTCTCTCGGGTCATTCAGGAGAACGTCAAGAAGCCGATCGCCGATGAAATCCTGTTCGGCAGCCTGAAGAACGGCGGTCTCGTGAAAGTGTTCGTCGACGCCGGAGACAAGTCGAAGCTCGCCTTCGAATATGTCCCCGATGAGGACGATCCGGCAGGGTCGAAAAAGGATAGCGGCGACGGCTCAAACGTGCCGGCGCTGGTGCAGTAGGCAGACGCAGCAATTGCCGGGCTTATTCGCCTTCGAGGGTCGTGTTGACGTTGTCGAAATTGGCGCTGGTGCTGTTGCCGATCGACGTGACGCCGGCGATGATCGCGACCGATATCAGTGCGGCGATGATTGCGTATTCCATGGCGGTTGAGCCGGCCCGGTCTTCGGCAAACTGACGGATACGGCTGATAACGCCCGAAAATTTGGTTTGATTTTTGCGCATTCTACGCCTCGGTTAGATGACAGACGGTCTTGATCGCGCGGCGTTTCGGCCGGACGCTAAGGTTTCTAACCGGGTAAGCGAAAAAATCCGTATACGGTGCTGATTGTTTTCTCTACGTCTCGTACAGAAACCGTTAACCTTGAAAGCTGCCGGAAACTAAAGCGCCGCGCGAATTTTCGCCGCGATGTTCTCAAGAGCCGCAGGGTCGGCGGGCTCCCCGGACCCGTGGCGGCCGAGCGCCTCGCCCTCATAGACCGGCATGATGTGGAAGTGGAGATGGTAGACGGTCTGTCCGGCCGGCGCGCCGTTGAACTGGATGATCCGCAATCCGTCCGGCTTTAGGCCGTCGCGCACTGCGCTCGCGACCTTTTGCACGGCGGCGATGAGCGCGGCGAGGTCGTCCGTATTGATATCGAACAAATTTGTCGCGGTCGCCGATTTATGGATGACGAGACAGTGGCCTTCGCTCTGGGGAAAGACATCCATGAAGGCCAGCGTTTTGTCGTTTTCATAGAGTTTGACCGACGGGATTTCGCCGCGGATGATCTTCGCAAAAATATTGTCTGCGTCGTAAGTCGTCTCAAGACTCATCAATCGGTCTCCCGGTCGGCTTGGTTGTCGGCGTCGGCGAGAAGTTTCAGCGCCTCTTGTTCCTGTTCTTCGGGCACTGCGATGCGTACGCTTGTCACGCTCGGCAGGACAGAATTGAAAGCGCCGTCGAGCAGTTCCGCATCGATGTCGTGTGCGTTGAGGAAACTGACGATGATTTTTGCTTCCTGCGCATTTCTGGTGCGTTTGATGACTTTCATGAGTTCTCGCGTTTACGGCTGTTTTCGAAATGGAACGTAGCCTTTTAGCGCCTCGATTTCCATGCCGGTCTGTTCCCGCTCGGCGTCGAGATAATCGGCGATCGCCTTGCGAAAACCGGGATCGGCGATGAAATGCGCGGAATAAGTCGGAACCGGCTCATAGCCGCGGGCGATCTTGTGCTGGCCTTGCGCGCCCGCTTCGACCCGCTCAAGGCCGCGCTCGATAGCGGCTTCAATCGCCTGATAATAGCAAAGTTCGAAATGCAGGAACGGCGCGTCTTCGGTGCAGCCCCAGTAACGGCCGTAGAGCGTATCTCCGCCGATGAAGTTAAGCGCGCCGGCGATGGGGGCGCCGTTCCGTTCCGCAACAATGAGCATCAGCCGGTCGGCCATCCGCTCGGCGATCAGCCGAAAGAACGTACGGGTGAGGTAAGGCTGGCCCCATTTGCGCGCGCCGGTGTCCTGATAAAAAAGCCAGAACGCGTCCCAGTGGCGCTCCTCGATCTCATCGCCAACAAGGCGGCGAATTTCGAGGCCTTCGGCCGCTTCGCGCCGTTCCCGGCGCACCGCCTTGCGCTTGCGGGAGGCGAGGGCGGCGAGAAAGTCCTCAAAAGTCGCATACCCTCGATTGAACCAGTGAAACTGCTCGCCCATGCGCGGGAGGAAACCGGCGCGGGCCAGCGGTTCCTGTTCTCCGGCATCGATAAAATTAACGTGTGCGGATGAAACGCCGAGCTTTTCGGACACCTGCCTGAGGGCGGCCGCGAGGTTGATCTGCGCGTCCCTGCTTCCGGCGAGCAGGCGGGGCCCGGGAACCGGCGTGAACGGCGCGGCGGCGACGAGCTTTGGATAATACCGTCCGCCCGCGCGCTCATAGGCGTCCGCCCAGTGATGGTCGAACACATATTCGCCCTGGCTGTGACCTTTGACATAGAGAGGGACAATCCCGGAGACGGCGCCTGTTTCCTCAAGCACAAGGTGCATCGGCGCCCATCCGGCCTCAGGGGCGACTGATTTTGAGTCTTCGAGCGCGGCAAGAAAGTCGAATGCGACGAACGGATTGAACGGCCGGTCCGGCGGGTTGGCGAGAGCGTTCCAGACGTCCGCGCCGATCTCATGGATCGAAGAAACGGTGCGCGCGAGTAATGCGTCCGAACCGTCCGCCATCAGGCGATCTCGAAAATTCCGTCGACTTCAACGGCGGCGTTCATGGGTAGCGAGGGCGCGCCGACGGCAGCCCGCGCATGTCTTCCGTTGTCGCCGAACACCGCCACCATCAGGTCCGAGGCGCCGTTGATGACTTTCGGCTGATCGGCGAAGGCGTCGGTGCAGTTGACGAAGCCGCCCAGTTTGACGACCCGCTTTACCCTGTCGAGATCGCCGCCGCAGGCCGCCTTGAGCTGGGCGATGAGATTGACGCCGCAGGCATGCGCCGCCTGAACGCCCTGGTCCAGCCCGAGTTCGCGGCCGAGCTTTCCGGAAATCAGCCCGTCCGGCGTGATCGAAACCTGGCCGGAAATGAAGACGAGATTGCCGGCGACTACGTAAGGGACGTAATTCGCCACCGGCGCGACGGGTTCGGGCAGGACGACGCCGAGTTCGGCGAGTTGGCGGTCGATGCGGGACATGGGTGTTCCTTGTTGCTTCAAGTGACAGTCTTGTCGCTCGCCCTCAGATCGTCAATCAGGCGCCGTCGATCAAGGGCGGTCAATCGCGCGCGATTAATCGCGAGGCGAGCGCAATGTGCGCCCGGCCTTCACGGCGTCGCGGCCGTACTTTTCCCGAATGGCGTCGATCGCCTTTTCCTGGGCTGCGACGCGAACGGTTTCGCCGCCGAAGAGGTCCGCCTCCTTGTGGCCGCCGGCGGTCGAGAGAGCGGAGTAGCCGACGCCGATCAGCCGGTAGGATTGCCCGTCCGCCGCCTCATGGAGCATGCGCTTGGCGGCGGCGAAGGTCGTACGGGCGAGATTGGCGGGAGCCTCCAGCGTGCGCCGGCGGGTGATGGTTTTGAACTTCGCGGTCTTGAGTTTCAGCGTCACGACGCGGCCTTCAAAATTGCTCGCTTTCATGCGAGCGGAAACTTTCTCGCAGAGTTCCCAGAGAATGTCCTCGAGCAGCCTAACATCCGAGATGTCCTTGTTGAATGTCGTTTCGGATGAAACGCTCTTGGTTTCCCGTTCCGGTTTGATGCGCCGCGCATCCTGCCCCTGTGAAAGGCGCGCGAGACGAAGGCCGAGTTCACCATAGCGCTTGCCGAGGCTTGACGCGTCCATCTTCTGCAGTTGCGCGATGGAGGTGATCCCGTCCTGTTCAAGCTTCGCCGCCATCGCCGCGCCAATGCCCCAGATCATCCGGACCGGCAGGCTGGCGAGAAATTCCAGCGTCTCGGATTTTCCGATTACGGAAAATCCTTTCGGCTTGTCGAAATCCGAGGCCATCTTGGCGAGGAACTTGTTGTGCGAAAGTCCGACAGACGCCGTAACGCCGAGCTCGTTTTCGATACGCGCCTGCAACCTTGCGAGGGTAATCGCCGGCGGCGCCCCATGCAGCCGCGCCGTGCCGGAAAGGTCCATGAACGCCTCGTCGATAGAGAGCGGCTCGACCATTGGAGTCAGGTCGAGCATCATCAGTCTGACCGCGCGGCCGACGTCGGCGTATTTCGCCATGTTCGGCTTTATGATGACAGCGTCGGGGCAGGCCTGGCGAGCCTTGAACATCGGCATCGCCGATTTGACGCCATAGGTGCGCGCCACATAGCAGGCGGTCGAAACCACCCCCCGGACGCCGCCGCCGATAATCACCGGCTTGTCCGCCAGTTCCGGATTGTCGCGCTTTTCAATGGCCGCATAAAAAGCGTCGCAGTCGAGATGGGCGATCGACAGGGCGAAAAGCTCGGGGTGGCTGATGATACGCCGCGCGCCGCAGGCCGCGCAGCGCGGCTCGGCAGGGCCGCAAACCACAAAGCAGGCGCGGCAGAAGGCGGATTCGGCGGTATCAATCATTTAACAAATGGTTACCAGAAAACCGGGAAAAAATCAGCGAGGAGCCGCGTCAGGATAAACAATCGATTAAGACCTTTGTCGCAAAACTTACTACCAGCGGCGCTGATTCGGCGCTCGCGACGGAGTACGAAGGCGAATAATGTCGGCAATGGAAAAGCTTGATATGTCGGCGCTTCCAAAGACGGTTCTGATCGTCGAGGACAACGAGCTGAACATGAAACTGTTTCATGATCTGCTCGAGGCGCATGGCTATGACACAATCGAAGCGCGAACCGGGCCGGAAGCCTTGAAACTCGCCGCCGAACACCGTCCCGACCTTATTCTCATGGACATCCAGCTGCCTGAAGTGTCCGGCCTCGAAGTCACGCAAAAACTCAAGGAAAACGCCACGCTTGCGGATATTCCGGTCATCGCGGTGACCGCATTCGCGATGAAGGGCGATGAAGAACGAATCAGACAGGGCGGATGCGAAGATTATATCGCCAAACCCATCTCGGTCGTCTCGTTTCTTGAGAAAGTGAAAAGGTATTTGGACTAAGTTAGGCCAAATTGAGATCGTTTTTCCCGCGGGGGGCCTAGCCTATGACGGCGCGCGTATTGGTCGTCGACGATTTGGAGCCGAACGTCAAACTGCTCGAAGCGAAGCTTCGCGCCGAGTATTTCGACGTGATCGGGGCTTTTTCCGGCCAGGAGGCGCTTGAACTGGCGGCTTCGGAACAGCCTGACATCATTCTGCTCGATGTGATGATGCCCGGCCTTGACGGGTTTGAGACCTGCCGGCGCCTGAAAGCGGCCCCGGAAACAATGCACATCCCGGTCGTCATGGTGACGGCGCTTGATCAGCAGGCTGATCGCGTGGCGGGCCTTGAGGCCGGCGCTGATGACTTTTTGACCAAGCCGGTTGAGGATCTCGCGCTGTTCGCGCGGGTGCGCAGTCTTACGCGCCTCAAAATGATGACCGATGAACTGCGGGCGCGCTATGCGACCGGCAAGGGGCTTGGCGTCGTCGATAATATCGATGTCGACAGCGCCAACGACGAGAGTCGGATTTTCATCATCGACGATAATGAGGAACAGACCGAACGCCTGAAAAAGGCTTTGGGCGGCGGGCATCAGATTTCGAGCGAAATCGATCCGGAAGTCGCGCTCGGCCGCGCCCGCTCCGGCGATTTCGATCTGATTGTCGTGAATATGTCGCTCGAAAGCATGGATCCGTTGCGGTTGTGCTCCTCGATCCGGTCTTTTGAGGAAACCCGGCTGACGCCCATCCTCGCCGTGGTTCGCCAGGGCGATACGCGTAAGCTCGTTCGCGCGCTCGATATCGGCGTTAACGATTATCTGACCCGGCCGATCGACAGGAATGAACTGACTGCGCGGGTCAACACCCAGTTGCGCCGCATGCGCTACGTCAACCAGTTGCGTTCGTCCTTCCAGGCGAGCCTTGAAATGGCGGTGACGGACCAGCTCACCGGCCTTTACAACCGCCGCTATCTGGCCAGCCATCTCTCGGCGATGTTCGACCGGGCGCAATGGACCGGCCGGCCGCTGGCGGTGATGATTCTCGACATCGATCATTTCAAGCAGATCAACGACACCTACGGTCACGACGCCGGCGACCGTGTTATCAAGGAATTCGCCGACGGCATCTCGCGTTCGGTGCGGGGCATCGATCTCGCCTGCCGTTATGGCGGCGAGGAATTTCTCGTGGCGATGCCGGATACGGATATGGCGTTTGCATCGGTCGTCGCCGAACGGCTCCGCCATGAGATCGCCAACCAGAAATATGTCGTCAACAGCGGCCGCGACGAGATCAATGTCACGGTCAGCATCGGACTGGCGACCACCGAGAACGGCCCGAAGGGCGACACCGCCCAGAAGCTGATCAAACGCGCCGATGAAGCCCTTTACGGGGCCAAAACCGGCGGCCGCAACCGGGTCATCAAGAGCGCGGCTTAAGATTCTTCGGGGCCCGCCGGTCCTCAGCGAAATAAAAAAGCCGCCCTCGGGGGCGGCTTTGCTGCATTCGGACCGGGGAAGGGCTTACTTGATCTTGCCTTCCTTGAATTCCACATGCTTGCGCGCGATCGGATCGTACTTTTTGAGCACCATCTTTTCCGTCATCGTCCGAGTGTTTTTCTTGGTCACATAGAAAAAACCGGTGTCGGCGGTGGAATTGAGCCGGATTTTGATCGTGGTCGGCTTGGCCATTGGAATCTCCTTGGACCGCGAGTGTCGCGGCGAGCGGCGAAACTACTCAGCAAAGTCGCCATGTCAAGGCGGAAGCGGGGCTTTTTGACCGGTTAAAAGGCCTGTTTTTCCGCCGGGTCGGCGAAGCCGTGCATTCGGTTGGCCCATTGCAGCCCTATGAGGCCGCCCTTCGAGATCGGCAGCAGCAGCATGCTCGCCGCCAGCATCAGCGGGGCCCAGAGGGCGAACTGCACCCAGATCGGCGGGTCCACGATCTCTTCCATGGCGAGCGCCAGCGGGATCGCGATATGGCCGACAAGCATGATGGTGACATAGGGCGGGGCGTCGTCGGCCTGGTGGCCGGTAAAGTCGAGCCCGCAGACATCACAGGTCTGGGCCGGTTTCGAATAGCCCTTGAACAGGGAGCCGCGCCCGCACTGGGGACAGCGCTTTTTAAGGCCGCGCGAGACGGCCTGGCGCCAGTCCCGGGGCCCATCGACCTCGCCGCCGAAATGTTGAATGTGATCGCTCATGGGGGCTCATATGAGGGGGCGGAGCGGCCGCCGCAACGCGCCCAAACAGCGCGGCGGGCGGTTGCGGTCAGCCGCCGAACACCCGCATGAAGATCGTGTCGACGTGTCTTGTGTGAAACCCAAGATCGAACAGCGCATCGAGGTCGGACGCGGGGATTTTCGCGGCGACGTCCTTGTCTGCTTTCAGGTTGTCGAGGAAAGCGCCTTCGCCGCGCCAGGCCGGCATGGCGTTGCGCTGGACGAAGGAATAGGAATCCTCGCGCGAGACGCCGGCCTGCGTGAGCGCCAGGAGCACGCGCTGGGAAAAGATCAGCCCGCCGAGCCGGTCGAGATTGTCCTTCATGCGCTCGGGGTAAACGACGAGATTTTCGACGACGCCAGCGAGGCGGTGAAGGGCGAAGTCGAGATGGATCGTCGCATCCGGCCCGATGCCGCGCTCGACCGATGAGTGCGAGATGTCGCGCTCATGCCAGAGTGCGACATTTTCCATTGCCGGCACGGCGCACATGCGCACTAGCCGGGCGAGCCCGGTGAGGTTTTCGGTGAGGAT